>Ga0164318_10001128_pt1 | contig 23095 bp, 22 predicted proteins | sample GuaBasSedimGuay9_FD_113734 | JGI IMG/M metagenome (GOLD analysis project Ga0164318, IMG submission 113734) | Subseafloor sediment microbial communities from Guaymas Basin, Gulf of California, Mexico - Guay9, Core 4571-4, 0-3 cm | ecosystem: Environmental > Aquatic > Marine > Hydrothermal vents... | reverse complement strand
TTGGCTGATTTGTCGTGAAAGTAATTCAGACACGTCTTTTCGCGAGGAAAGTCAAGAAGTTATCTACTCAGGAAAAGGCAGTTCTTGATAATGAAATTAGAAGAATCATTGCTGATCCATCAACAGGCCAGGAGAAGCGGGGAACGCTGAAAGGTGTGTTTATTCACAAATTCAAGTTACACGCCATTCAGTTTCTTCTTGCCTATCGTTTTTGCGATTTGCAGATTCTGGAGTTGATAATGCTTGGTCCTCACGAGAACTACTACAGAGACTTGGACAACTACCTTAGAGGGTAGATTATCGTTCAAGTCTAGTCAGTTCCAAAAGCATCCACTGCAGGGTGCCAACTGTAAGTTCTCCCAGTCACTGTAACTTATTCCAGTGTGGTTCCGAAAGCATACACCACAGGTTGCCGGAACAAATAAACAGCACAAAGATCTGAGCATACGGCACCGAAGGCTTTTCTGCTTAACGACCATTGCCAGTTACGTTCCTGGTGTATCGTAAAGCAGGGCAATCCCGACTGGGAATATCTGGACTGGAACTCTCTGCTCTCAGTCTTCCTCTGGCTTTTCAGTTGAGTTCTTCTTGATCTGTATTGGGAATACAAAAACCAGCCCGAAGTTGTATTTTCGGTCAGGCTCCTAGTTTTGGCATCGTTGGAGGTATCACCCACAATTTTCAACTGCACCCTGTCAAAAGAACAGGTAATAAACAATTGCAATCAAACACATAACTATCGTCCCATATTTATCATAACAAAGGCTTTACTAGTATGGATACGATGCGTCTGATTGTCAATAAAATGTACTTTCTTTTCTGAAACAGTTCTATTATACTCAGGAGGAGGTTGTTATGAAACTTACAATATTGGTTCTGATGTTGTTTTATTCCCTGATGTATTGTGATCAGACTGTATGGAGTTACGATCTCACCACTTTGCCGGAAGGCTGGAGCAGCACTGGCGGCTGGGAGTTCGATTCCACAGGGGCACACATCTACATTCAGGCCATAGGGGCCGATGGTAATCACTCTATTTACACGGAAATGCTGTACGTTCCGGAGGGTACAGATTCTGTTACACTTTCTGTTCCTCAGTATATCCATGGTGGTGGTTCCGATGGCGCAGCTTATGCTTCGTTCACGGTAAATCTCAATGAGGAGGATCCCCTCACTCTCTGGTCGCACACCTGGTATGACACATGGGGAACCGACTCTGAGCCTATAGTCGAAAGCGTTGTTGTTGCTCCGGGAGATTCTCTGTCTTTCTATTTCGGGTGCGATGTATTCGCATACGGTAGTTTCGGGTTTGCAGAGCTGTGGTGGTATCTCAATGACCTTGAGCTTGTGCTTCACGGTGATATTCAGGTTTTGAAGAATGTGAGCTGGGGCCTCCTGAAGACCCTGTCTTATCAGGACAGCGTCTGGTAACAGTATTGGGTGCCGGCAGAATCTCTACTTCAGAAGCTCTTGCAGTACCGGGTCGCTGTAGTTGCCTTTGAAAAGGAAGAAGTCTATCCCTGCAGAGTTTGCAGCGGGCTGGTCGGAAGTGGTGCTGTCTCCAATGAACAGGGTTTCTTCAGGTATTACTTCCAGAGTTTTCATTGCAAGGTTAAGAATAGTCGGGTCCGGCTTTGTAAAACCTGTGTCATAGCTGAAAAAGCGGTACGGGAAAAGGTCTGCTATTCCGGCCTTCTGCATTCTGGGAAGCTGCACAGAGCTGTGTCCGTTTGAAACCACAGCCAGTTCTACCTGTTTGTGAAGTCTTTCCAGTATCTGTAATGCGCCTGTGATAAGTATACCATGCTGTGAAAGCCGTTTGAAATAAGTATCCAGGAATTTCACAGGGTCAGTGTGTACTCCAAACTTTATGAATACGCGTTTCATTTCTGTAGAGCCCGGCAGTGGAACTCCCCGGGATTCGTAGCTTTGAACCTCCGGGGAGTTTACAAGTTTGAAATGCCCTGCGTTGTTGCCGGTTGCTGTTTTCTGTGCTGCTCTGTAGTCAAGCAGGGTGCCATCCAGATCAAACAGTATTGCTTTGTACTTCATCAGTCGTGGAAAATATCCACCACTTCATCGTCAGCAATTTCCGGGATGGTCACCTTCATAAGGGGTTCCATTTCCATTGCCTGCTTAACAGCCCAGATCGCCCCCTGGTTCCTCGCCCAGTTTCTTCTTGCAAGACCATTACCGACATCCCAGGAGAGCATTGATTTTGCCCTTCGTTCCGCAGCAGGTGAACCGTCGAGAAGCATACCGAAACCACCGTTTATTACCTCGCCCCAGCCTACACCGCCTCCATTGTGAAGACTTACCCAGGTGGCTCCCCGGAAGGCGTCGCCTATGACATTCTGTACAGCCATGTCTGCGGTGAACATTGAGCCGTCACGGATGTTTGCCGTTTCTCTGTATGGGCTGTCTGTGCCGGAAACATCGTGGTGATCCCTTCCCAGAACAACAGGTGCTGAGATAACGCCGTCTGAAACCGCTTTGTTAAAAGCCAAAGCCAGTTTTATTCTACCTGCCCAGTCAGTGTAGAGTATTCTGGCCTGTGAACCTACCACCATTCTGTTTTCCTCAGCCTGTCTTATCCACAGAAGGTTGTCGAGAAGCTGCTGTTTGTTCTCCGGGGAAGCTTCGTTTGCCATCTCTTCAAGAACAAAAGCGGCGATTCTGTCTGTTTTCTTCAGGTCTTCCGGTTTGCCTGAGGTGCATACCCAGCGGAACGGACCGAAACCGTAGTCGAAGTAGATGGGGCCCATGATGTCTTCCACATAGGAGTTGTATTTGAATGTGCCGTCTTCATTTAGTATACCTTCCGCTCCTGCTCTGGAAGCTTCAAGCAGGAATGCATTGCCGTAGTCCCAGAAGTGCATACCCCTGGAGCAGAGTTTGTTTATTGCTACTACCTGTCTTCTTAAAGATTCCTGCACCGCTTCTTTGAAGGCTGGCGGATCTTCCACCATCATTTTGTTGCTCTCTTCAAGTGTAAGACCTGCCGGGTAGTACCCGCCCATCCAGGGGTTGTGAAGGCTTGTTTGATCGCTGCCCAGATCGATGTGTATGTTTTCTTCCGCCAGTTTTTCCCATAGATCTACTACATTGCCCAGATAACCCAGCGACAGTGGTTTCTGCTCACGCACCGCTCTTTTTATTCTGGTTACAACCTTGTCCAGGTCTTCTTCAACTTCCTGAAGCCAGCCCTGCTCGTGCCGCATCTGGATCGCTTTGGGATTTACTTCCGCAATAACACAGACAGCTCCTGCGATTACTGCTGCCTTTGCCTGTGCTCCGCTCATTCCGCCAAGTCCGCTTGTTACATAGATCCTGCCTGCAAGGCCGTTATCGCCTGCTCCAAGATACTTTCTTCCCGCATTTAGAAGTGTGATAGTGGTACCGTGAACAATACCCTGGGGGCCGATATACATAAAGCTGCCTGCTGTCATCTGTCCGTATGAGGTAACACCCAGTGCAGCCATCCTGGTGTAGTCGTCCTGTGAACTGTAGTTGGGAATAACCATTCCGTTTGTTATCACAAGCCTCGGTGCATCGGGATGCGACGGGAACAGACCCAGAGGATGACCTGAATACAGAACAAGGGTCTGCTGTTCCGTCATTTCCGAGAGGTATTTCATGGTCAGCAGATACTGTGCCCAGTTCTGGAAAACAGTGCCGTTACCGCCGTATGTAATAAGTTCTTCCGGGTGCTGTGCCACTGCGCTGTCCAGGTTGTTCTGGATCATCAGCATTATTGCTGCAGCCTGAGATGTTTCAGCGGGGTACTCGTCAATGGATCTTGCATGCATTTCGTAGGTTGGTCTGAAACGGTACATATAGATGCGTCCCATGGTATTCAACTCTTCTGCAAATTCCGGTGCGAGGGTGGTATGCCACTGCTTGGGAAAGTATCTCAGAGCATTTTTCAGTGCCAGTTTCTTTTCTTCAGATGTAAGAATGTCAGGTCTTGCAGGGGCCCGGTTCACACCAGGTGCCGATGGCGGCATTGAAGGTATCTCGGCAGGGATTCCCTGCCTTATCTTTTCTTTAAAGCTTTTCATCAGTACCTCCGTGGCTGAAAAGTTAATCTTTGTACATGCAAAGATACAAAAATACCTTCCGATTGTCCGGTTCTTTCTTCAAATACTGTCTGTGTTTGCCCACGGCTTCTTCATATATATAGACACGGTTTTTTTTTGTAATAACTACCGCGGTGGAGGTTAGAAGATTTGAAGTACTTATTGCTGCTGCTTGTGGGCTCCGGTATCATGTTCGGGAATGAGATTTATTCGCTGATGAATTTTCACCCCGCTGATGATGCTCAGATCGAGCTGTTTAACAGAATTGGCTTCGATGTGGTCCAGGTTTACACCGACGGTTCCGTCGATTTTGTAACAAATTCCACAGACCGCAGGATCCTTCTGGAGAACGGTCTGTTCGCCACAACAAGAATTGATGACATGGAGGGTTTTTACAGATCCAGAAACGGTTCAAGCCGTTCCATGGGCGGTTTTTACACATGGGATGAGGTTAGTTCCTGGATTGATTCTCTTGTGGCTGCCAACCCCTCTATCACAAGTGTTCAGTCTATTGGAAACACCTACGAAGGCCGGCCGCAGAGGGTGGTAAAGCTCTCTGTTAACAACACATTCGGTGATGATGATCCGGCTATGGCCAACGCCTGGTACGACGGGCTCATACATGCCCGTGAGGGCAGCGCCATGAGGAATGTGCGGTACTGGATGATGTGGCTGTGTTCCAACTACGAGAGAAACGGGTATGACGGATACCAGGCAACATGGCTTCTGGAGAATCGGGAGATATGGTGTCTTCCTGTAAATAATGTAGACGGCTGGGTTTACAACCAGACCACTTCTCCAGGCGGTGGTGGAATGCACCGCAAGAACAGAAACACATCTGCGGGAGGAGACGGTGTTGACCTCAACAGGAACTGGTCTGTGGGCTGGGGAGGGACCGGTTCAAGCGGTGACCCTGGTTCCAGTACATACAGAGGTACAGGGCCTATATCCGAACCTGAGGCTTCCAACATAGATACATTCTGGCAGACTCACATTCCCGCACAGATGCATTCGACCCATTCCTACAGCAATGCCCTTATCTACCCGTGGGGCTGGACAGATGATCCCACCACACATGCTGCTCAGTACGAAACACAGGGTGAGATGATGGTTAACTGGGCCACAGGTGAGGAACACTATCCCTCAGCTCAGTTTTACTATGCTTCAGGTAATACCCGTGATCACTCCTACGGTCTTTACGGAGCCATGAGCTGGAACCACGAAACAGGAGCCACCTTTGCAGGTTTCTGGCCTTCAGCCACGGAGCTGGTAAAACTCTCCAGAAGGAATCTCAGAAGCTATCTTGTAACAGCCTGTCTTGCAGGATGCCCCTACGATCCCCACGAACCAGGTGTTCCGGTTGTTGATGCAATAGGCTCTGTAAGTGTTCCGTTCACTGTAGACTGGAACGATGCCGCCTACGCGGATTACTATGCACTTCAGAGACTCAGTGGTTACCAGCTTCTTGTTGACGATCACGGTGACAGCGGCCCCTTCGATAAAGTAAACTGGATAATGACAACCAGCCAGCACCACAGTGGCACTCAGTGTTACGTTTCCAACGGAACAGGCGACATGACATGGCAGGAATCAGTAACCATTCCCGCAAACGGCGGGGGAAGAATCAGTTTCTGGTCGGAGATGAATATTACCCCTGAAAGCTATCAGGGAGCATTCTCATACAGTCCCGACGGTGGAACCAACTGGTACTACCTGCAGACATTCGGCCGGAATGACATGACCTGGCGTTTCAACATTCACGAGCTCGACGAATTCCAGGGAAAAACACTGATGTTCCGCTGGGAGAGCTACGGAGGCAGTTCGTCGTGTAAACTGTACATAGACGACATCAAGATAGAAGTATGGAACAACAACGAGATACACGCCGACAATATTTCAGGCTCGCAGTACACCGTAACCGCGCTGAACAACGGAGATTACTACTTCAGAGTGTGGGCAGTGGATAATGATTTCGGACCTGGATGGGCTTCAGAAGCTGTTTTGGCTCAGGTGAGCACATCAGGTACTGGTGATTATTCGCAGGGACTTAATCCCATGGTGTCTTCACTGGGTCTTGTAACACCTAATCCTGTGTATGAAAGTGCGGTTATCCCTGTAACTGTTGCTCCGCAGGATATTTCCACGGCGAAACTTACCGTATTTGATGTGTATGGCAGGCAGGTAGCTGACCTAACATCCATGATCACAGATACAGGTTACAGGAATATCGTGTGGGATGCAGAAGGTATTCCAGCCGGTGTTCACTTTGTAAGGCTTGAAACAGCTTCAGGTGTTTCAGTACGCCGTATTGTTTCGGCGGTAAGATAGCTTACCAGTTGTGGAGACGGTTGCTGCACAGCCGTCTCCGCAGACATCGAGGGGGTTACCGGTAAATGAAACTTCAATGCAGACAGTGTGGAGCTCTTCTTGCCGTTACTTCTCCAGATGCGTACATAAGCTGCCCGTACTGTGGCGCTCGTTCTGTTGTCAGCGGTTATGATGGAGCAAGTTTTCTGCACAGACCTTCTCTGAACAGAGAGGATGTTCTTCGACTGTTCGAGCCAGGTGCTGTTGCCACCGCTTCTCTTTTCTGGTTCCCCTACGACGCGGATTCTCTTTCCAGAGTTTTTACACAGCCCTACACAGAGATGGAGAATTATACCCCTCCTTCTGCTGATCGCAGATTGTGGAATGAATCTGAAGCAGAGGGAAAGGTTGTGCCTGTTGACCCCCAGCTTCTGGAGGAGGGCGGAGTTGTGTACCATCCTTTCTGGGTGGTTATCAGTACAGCTACTGCCCAGGGAACCATGGTTGATGCAGTGAGCGGCGTTAAGCTTGGTGAGGCAGCGGGGGCTTCACCAGGTAGTTTGTTTGACCCTTCCAGAGAAGCTCTTTCCGCGTTCCTTATCGGTATTGGCCCTGCTCTGCTGGTTTTCTTTCTGCTCAGGGGTGTTTCTATTTTCTGGGCTTCTGTTTTTGGAATGGCTTCTGCGATTTTTGCGCCTGACCTGTGGAAAAAACTGACCGGGGGCAGAACCCATGAGTGACCTTCTAACCCTGTCATGTCCGTCCTGTGCCGGGCTTCTGGAAATCAGCGAGGGAAGCACCAACACAGTGTGTCCCAGCTGCGGAACCCCACTGCTTCTGGAGGGAGTGGTCAACCGATACATTATCGATTCCAGTGTTGATTCAACTGATGCTGTGCGTGTGGTGCGGCGTAAACTGGAGGAAGTCTCTGCAGGTGTTTTTGCCGGATGCCGGGTAAGAAAACCGTTTCTGGCCTATGTGCCGTTCTGGATATTGTCGTGCAGGGTTGACGGTTATGTGTTTGGCATAAAGCCGGTGTTCAAGGAAAAAAAAGTGAGAACAGTTTCAGAGAACAGCGACGGCAGCAGCCAGAATTACTTTGTAAGAACTGTCAAGCAGCGAAAGGGTGTTCGGGCGGAAGAGCATCAGATCAGCAGCGGTTTTGATGTTATCGTAAGTGCTGCGCACCTTGAACCTCTGGGAATACCATCTCTTGGAGCAAAGTCTCAGATGGGTCTTTCAGGTATGGCACTCGGCCGTTCCGGGTCCAGACTTCCGCTGAAAGTATTCGATTCCGATGAACTGCCGGCCTCTGCCAGCGTGGTTGATCCCTGTGTCTCCATTGATCAGGCCCGGGAAGAGTCCGACAGATACATACAGAGAATTTGCAGTGGTGTAGGTGTGGGGCTGGAACAGCGTTCAATGTATCTGGCAGTTACAGGGGCACGGGAGAAGCTGGTGCATTACCCTCTGTGGGTTGTTGAGTACGTGTTTGAGAACAGATCCTACAGGGCTGTTGTTGACGGATGCACAGGGAAACTGCTCAAGGGAGCTTTCCCCGCCGACTCTGAGCACTGGAAGAAGGTCTGCAGGGCTCTTGGCAGTGTGTGGGCGGGATTGATCCCCATTCTGCTGTTTGTTTCTTTTGCCGGGCTTTTCAGTGCCGGGCCGATTCTTATGCTTGTACTGCTCGCAGTTTACGGACTGGGTGCTGTTTCATTCAGATTTCTGAAAATGGCGAAAAACAATGCCAGGACGGACAGTATGATATGAAAATAACAAAGCTGGTCTGTGGGCACTGCGGAACTGCTCTTTCCGGTCTTGGTCAGGACAAACTGTTTTTCTGCAGCAACTGCGGAAAAGGCTGGGTGCTTGATGCCGGCGGGCTTGAACCTGTTCAGGTACAGTGCCGTGCCTCTTCCAGTTCCAGGCTTCCACTTCCATTCTGGATGGTCAGTGCTGCGGTTCATGTTCTGAAGCGTACTGTCAGGAACGAGTTTACATCCACCATTGTGAGGTTCGGATCCAGGTACGAAGAAGAGGTACTGGCAGCCAAAAAGAATGAAACCGGAGGATTTTCGGAGAGAAGGACATTTCTTTTTCCTGCTTTTCCTGTAGACGGATTACCGGGTACAGGCGTGGCTTTGTCAGATAAGATTCATGAACTTCCCGATGAACTGAAACAGGGAGATTCACTGCCGGATATCTGCGGCGGGTCAATTTCAAAAGCCGATGCTGCGGTATTGGCAAGAAGTGTTGCCGTGGGACAGGAAACGGAAAAGGCAGACTGGCTTGCAGAGATAGAGATAGTACTGTCTTCAGTTAGGAGTACTCTTGTGATTCTGCCGTGCAGTGTCGAAGTTGAAAAGGTAATTATTGCAGAGACAGGGGTATCATTTTTCAGAAGATCTGTACCGGACTGGGACGGAATTATAGATTATCACAGCGTCAGAACTTGACCGCGGCGATATTCTGCCCTAAGGTAGCATCATTGCGAAACACATAAACAAAGGAGATATGAATGTCCGGACACAATAAATGGAGCACGATCAAGCACAAAAAGGGTAAAGCTGACGCAGCCAGGGGTAAGATTTTCAGTCGCCTTGTAAAGGAAATATCAGTGGCTGCCCGTCAGGGTGGCGGTGACGCTGACATGAATCCCAGACTGCGTGTTGCAATCGATACCGCAAGAGGCCAGAACATGCCCAACGACAACATTGAGAGAGCTATCAAACGCGGTACAGGTGAACTTGAGGGTGTTACTTACGAGGAGATGCTTTACGAGGCCTACGGACCAGGCGGCGTTGCAATCATCATTGAAGTTCTTACAGACAACAAAAACAGAGCAGCTGCTGAAATTCGCCATTCTCTTACCAAAGGCGGCGGAAGTCTGGGCTCAAAAAACAGCGTTGCCTACCTGTTCAGCAGGCAGGGTCAGATACTTATCGATGGAACAGTGCATACAGAAGATGAGGTTCTTGAAGCTGGTCTTGATGCCGGTCTTGAAGATGTTTCTGTGTTTGAGGATACTATCATTGCTTCAACCGATCCCGATGATATTTTCACTGTAAAGGACGCTCTTGAGGCTTCGGGGATCAAGACTCTTTCCTCCGAGGTAACAAAAGTACCCTCCAATACCGTTGTTCTCTCCGGCAAGGAAGCAAACAGAACGATGAAACTTCTTGAGGCTCTTGAGGATCTTGATGATGTTCAGGCTCTTTATTCAAACTTCGATATGGCGGAATAATTGTCTGACAGGATTATTCTTGGAATTGATCCCGGTCTGAATATAACTGGTTTTGGTGTTATTTCAGCATCGGCGGGTTCGTTGAAGCTACTGGATGCAGGAACAATCAGAACCAGGGCGTCGGATCCTCTTACTCCCAGACTTACTGAGCTTTTCCAGGGACTGGTTCAGGTTATACAGAAGTACTCACCTGATGTTATGGGTATGGAGAAGATCTACTCCCACTATCGTCACCCTGTTACAGCTATTATCATGGGTCATGCCAGAGGGGTGCTTTGCCTCGCTGCAGGGCAGAGGGAGATAAGAGTGGAATCTTTACCTGCGAGCCGTGTAAAAAAGGCTGTTACAGGAAACGGTCGCGCCAGCAAACAGCAGGTTAACGGTATGGTCTGCAGAATTCTTGGTATACACACCGAGCTTAAACCTCTGGATGTGAGTGATGCGCTTGCAGTTGCAATTGCTTTATACGAGGAGGAGAGATTTGCTTGAAAGTATCAGAGGAACGGTAACCGGAACAGATCAGGGATATATTTTTCTGGAGACCGGACCATTGACCGTGCGGCTTCTGGCTCCGGGGTATTTTCTGCGTTACGTTGCTGTGGGAGATGAGTCAAAGTTCTTTCTTCTGTTTCAGATAGTTACAGAGGGCAACAAGGGAATTCCCCTTGCAGTTGCTTTTCCCAGTACGGAAGACAGAGATTTTTTCACAAAGTTCATAAGTGTTTCGGGGGTAGGGATAAAGGCGGCGGCAAAAGCAATGGTAATTCCTCCATCCGAGCTTGCCTCAGCAATTGCTGCTGGAGATATCAAGATTCTGAAGTCTCTTCCCGGTATTGGAAATTCCCGGGCCAGGCAGATTGTAGCCAAGCTTCAGGATGTTATGTCGAAATCCAGCTTTGCTTCCTCTGCAGTTTCTGTTTCCGGTAATGCTCACGATGCCCGCGCTATTCTTGAACAGCTTGGAATCCCGTCTTCTGAAGCGGTTTCTCTTGTAAAAGCGGCGGTTGAAAAAGAAGGGGCAGATGTTTCCGCGTCAGCCCTTGTCAGGTCTGCAATGAAACTGAGAGGCTGAAATGGCACTGGAGTCTATTGTAAGAGCCGACAGTACAGGTGGGACGGAAGAACGGGATTTTGCCAGTTTAAGACCAAAAAGTTTTGCCGAATACATAGGTCAGAAAGAACTAATAGAGAATCTCAAGATAGCTGTTCAGGCTGCCCGTGAAAGAGGTGAACCTCTGGATCATCTGCTTTTTCACGGCCCCCCGGGGCTGGGAAAAACAACCCTTGCCTATGTGATAGCTGAAGAGATGCAGGCAGAGATTGTATGTACCTCCGGTCCGGCTCTTGAGAGACCAGCAGACCTGGTGGGGATACTCACCAATCTGAAGAGGGGCGATGTTCTGTTCATAGATGAGATTCACAGGCTGCCCAGAATTGTGGAAGAGTACATCTACCCGGCCATGGAAGACTTTGAAATCGATATGGTTATTGATCCCGGTCCCCATGCCCGCACGGTCAAGCTGGAATTGAATCATTTTACAATTGTGGGTGCAACCACGCGAGCCGGTCTTATCACAGGTCCGCTTCGCGACAGGTTCGGGTTCTCTCTTCATCTGGAGTTCTACGGTGTCAAAGATCTGCAGACGATAATAACCCGTTCAGCGGGAATTCTTTCCACTAAGATTACAGGTGAAGGTTCGGAGTCCATTGCTTTCCGATCCAGAGGAACTCCCAGAATAGCCAACAGACTTCTCAGGAGAACCAGAGACTATGCCCAGGTTATGCGCCGGGATGCAATAGATGAGGTTACTGCAATTGAAGCCATGGACATAAACGGTGTGGACGAAGCAGGACTGGACAGACTGGACAGGAACTATCTAACGGCGATAATCAAGCAGTACGGTGGTGGCCCTGTTGGGGTGAGTGCCATTGCGGCAACACTTAATGAAGAGAGGGATACACTGATTGATGTGGTTGAACCGTTTATTCTTGCCAGAGGATTTCTGAATCGAACCAGCAGAGGCAGAGTTGCTACAGCGCTGGCATACAGGCACCTTGGTTTCACCAGAGCTGGCCAGGAAGAGCTTCCGTTGTGAAGATTCTGCTTCATATATGCTGCGCACCCTGCGCAACGGCAGTGGTGGAGAACCTTCGTACAGACGGATACGATATTACCGGATATTTTTACAACCCTTCTATTCATCCATGGAAAGAGTTTAAACGTCGCATGGACACACTGAAGGAGTGGGCACCGACGATAGATCTTCCTGTTATATACAGTGAAGAGTACCCACTCGAAGACAACATCAGAATGCTTCTTGGAAGTGCTAACCGATGCTTTTCCTGTTTCAGCGACAGGATGAACACAACGGCAAAACTTGCGCTGGAGATGGGTATAGAACAGTTTACAACTACTCTAACAGTGAGTCCTTATCAGAACCAGAATTTATTGATAAAGGCTGGGGAAGCAGCATCCGACATTCATGGAGTTCAGTACCTTTACAGGGATTACAGAAACAGCTACAGAAGATCAATTGAATTATCCCGCGGTTTGCATATGTACCGTCAGCCGTACTGTGGCTGCGTGTTCAGCGAACGGGACCGCTACCTGAAGATCAAATCTCCCGGCCAGGTATAACCCATTTTGGGTATTGACCTGCATTTTTTTTGATGTAATAATCAGGTGATGTATTCGCACGCAAAACAGAATTCTCTGGGGGGTTTGTATGAGATATTTACTCTTGACACTGGTTGCTGGTCTTTGTTTTTCGGCTTTTGCGGAAAGTGAAACCCAGACAGACTGGGCCGGAGGGCCGGGAGTCCAGGGACCAGTTACAGACTGGCAGGACAGGTTTTATGTATCCGGTGATATGGATTGGGATACGACCCCGGGTCAGCTTAAACTCATTGTTAACCGCGATGAGAATCAGATAACTTCAGCGAACGGTCCTACTTATGTGGTTGCAGTTGATGTAGACCAGGATGGAGACATGGACGCAGCCGGCTGTGCATACAATTCCGGTGAGGTGTTCTGGAACGAAAACACCAACGGACAGGGTACTGCCTGGACAAAGCATCTGATAGGAACCGTAGGCACACCCAGGTTTATCGCTGTTGCCGATTTTGACGGTAACGGATATCGCGACATAGTAGCATCCAGCGATTCCGAGAACAAAATAGTTCTGTTTCTGTATACACCTGCAGGCTGGAATCCTAAAACAACTATTGCCACAAACTTCGACGCAAGGCAGATCAGGGCAGTTGATATGGATCAGGACGGCTTGACAGACGTAGTTGGTGTATCTTCCTACTCTGGAGATGTGTGCTGGTGGAAGAACGACGGTACAACAAGTGGATGGAACCAGAGTTACATCGATGGGGCTCTCATGGGTGCGTACACATGCGATGTGGGAGATTTCAACGGAGACGGTCATCCGGATGTTGTTGCTGCGAGTAATTCTCAGAACGACATTGTAGCTTACATTGCACAGAGCCCGTTTGGTTACTCCTGGAACAAGTTTACCATTGCAACTTCCTATTACCACCCGGTTTCAGTTGCAGTGGCAGACTACAACAACGACGGAACGGATGATTTTGCTGTGGCTTCTTCCAACAGCACCGGAAATCTAAGATGGTACGACTATCTCGATACACAGAGTTCATGGATTTATCACAGCATGATTGGAGCAGGTGCTCAGAATATCTACGACATTGCTGCACAGGACATGGATGGTGATGGTTACCCGGAGGTAATGGCAGCCAGTTACGGAGAAGACCGCATAGTCTGGTGCAAGAACAAAGAGTATCTCGGAGAAGCCTGGGAGACCTTCGCGGTTTCCACATATTTCGCGGGAGCGCTTGGTGTTTCAGCAGGAGACATTGACGGAGACGGTGTTCCGGATGTAATTGGCTGTGCATTCGTCGGCGACAAGATCAGCTGGTGGCGTGTAAGCGGATTCACAACACCCAGTGCTGTAACAAGCTCCATATTGAATATAGAACCTCCTGATCCTGGAAGTGTCATCTGGGAATACCTGTACTGGTCTGCAACCACGCCTTCAGGAACCGGTGTTCGTGTGAGGCTTAAAACATCATACAGTTCTGGAAGCATGGGACCGTGGAGCACATGGATCACTTCTGCCACAACTCTGGGTTCGCTTGTTTCCCAGGGTGGACAGTACCTTCAGTACCAGGCGGAGCTGTACACCAGCAACCCCAATGTAACACCCTCTTTGAAGGATATTACAGTTCTCTGGAATCCTGTGAGTATTGAGGATGAGGGAAGTGCTCCTCTTGACGGCAGAAAAGTATGGCTCACATCAGGTAACCCGGTTTCCGGAGCTTTCTCTGTGGGGTACAATGTAGAGCAGAGCGGATTCGTAGACATTGCAGTCTACGATGTTACAGGAAGAACTGTTTCTGTGATCAATCAGGGTGAGCTGGCTGCCGGGCAGTATACTGGAATGGTTTCAGACCTCCCAGCCGGATCTTACGCTGTTGTAATGCAGACTGAAGACGGATTTGCCGCACAAAGAGTAGTGGTTATTGAATAGTTAGAAAACAAGAAAAGAACCCGGTATCTGCAACAAGGTACCGGGTTTTTTTGTGTGCAGATTACTATTCAGGTGCTGTGAGGTTTTCCGGGATAATTTCCGTAACCCTTTCACAGTACTGGCATCGATAGGTCATTGTGTTCTTATCTTCCAGTTCAAAGTGCCTGTGGGCTCCAAGTTTGTTGGTGGCACAGTTTGGATTTGGGCACTGCATTACTCCAAAAATAGACTGGGGAATGGAGATTATTCTTTTCTCACTAACCCTTCCATCTTTGATGATGTTGATAGTGGCATCCGGAGCGATGAGGGCGATTGTATCTGTTTCACTTTCAAGAAGAATTCTGTTTTCAATTTTTAGGATATCTTTACCGCCGGGAAGCCTCTTCGATTGAAAACCAACCCCGATGGTGAATATGCCCTCGTTGCCCAGACCCAGGATTTCAACAACTTTCAGTGCAAGCGGTGTGGGAATGTGATCGATAACTGTTCCATTGTTGATTGCATAAACTTTGTATGCTCTTTCCATCAGTTAATACCTCCGGTAACAAGACCCAGAAGAGCCTGTCTTGTCGGAACTCCATTGTGAGCCTGGGTAAAGTAAATGGCATTGGGAGTGCTGTCGACCTCTTCGGCAATTTCATCAACCCTTGGAAGAGGATGCATGATCCTGACCTGTTCACCCAGGGCTGAAATAGTATCTCTGGTGATTCTGTATCCGTGGGCTACATTCTTGTATTCCAGGGGATCTCCAAATCTTTCCTTCTGAATTCTGGTTACATACAGAACGTCGAGGTTCATGTCTGATGCGTCTTCCGGGGTATCTGCAGTGCGGAATGAGACACCTTTTTCTCGAAGATCAGACAGGATGTTGGATGGCATCTTTAGAGAAGGAGGGGAAATAAAGACCATTTCAGCGTCGAACAGAGACATTGCGTGGGTGAGAGAGTGCACGGTTCTTCCATACTTCAGATCACCCATGATTCCTATTTTCAGGTTCTCGAGACGGCCAAATTCCTCGTAGATGGTGAACAGGTCGAGAAAAGTCTGCGTGGGGTGCTGGTTAGCGCCGTCTCCAGCGTTGATTACCGGAACAGATGCTACTTCACTGGCCAGTCTTGCTGCGCCTTCAACAGGATGACGAATCACCATTGCATCACAGTATCCGGTAACAGTGCGTATTGAATCGGCGAAGGATTCGCCTTTCTTTTGAGATGAAGAGCCGGGGTCGGCAAATCCAAACACACTTCCACCACTTTTAACAACGGCAGACTCAAAGGAAAGCCTTGTTCTTGTGGAAGGCTCGAAGAACAGAGAGGCAATTGTTTTATCAAGCAGACAGCCTCGATGCATGCCGGCTTTTACCTCTCCTGCGGTGGTAACAACGGTCCACAGGTCTTGGGTAGTCATATCCCGCAGGGAGATAATGTCTCGGGCTTTGAACGAACTCACAGTTCCTCCTGTTCAGTTCTTTGTGCCGGAACCGATTACAGTCAATTCACGGCGATACACCAGGTCCAGGACTTCCTCGTGCGACCTTGCACAGAGAACAGTCTCTATAAAAGCACTACTTCTTAACAATCTGTTCAGACGGGCAAGAATGTGTACATGCCGGTGAGAGTTCGGGAAGAGAAGAAGAAAGAACAGCGATGTTAGCCTTCCGCTGGACTCACCGAATGGAAGCGGGCGGGGCGGGATAACAAGCAGAAGCAGTTCTTTCTCTATGTACATGCGGTTTATTTCAAGGGGGTGGATCAGGGCTGCTCCGCATCTCAGGGCAGTAGAGACCACCTCTTCCCGGAGTTCAAGCTGTTCGCGCAGTTCGGCGGCATCGTAGATTGCTCCCAGTTCCACAGCTTTTAGCGAGATATAGCGGAGAATGCTTGATCTGGTAGAGGTTTTTTCGGGAAACCGAATTTCACTATCAGAGAGAAGGTCTGTTATTCCGCATGAAAAAGGATCCAGACCAGCAGTGTCTGCAGAAGAATAATCTGCACGCATAAGTCTTTCCGATGTGAGAGAAGTAAATTTTTCGGCGAACCAGTTAAGAACATCTTCCCTGTAAAAAACCATGGATCCGTGTTTGTTTACTGCTTTGAGCATGCTGGACCTGATAGCTTTCCTGGTTTCCGGGAGACTCTGCCCCAGAAACCTGGCTATATCAGTTTCCGAAAGAAACACACCCATTTATATACTCCCAAATTGTTAAACCTTGCCCCACTAATTATACTAACACTTCCAGGCCACTTGAAAGGAGTCCAGATGAGTTCTGTATCACAGAGATTTTTAAGATATGCAGTTGTTTCAACTGCTTCCGATCCCGACAGTCCAACCAGTCCCAGCAGTTCAAGACAGTTTGATCTTCTCAGGATTCTGGAGGAAGAACTGTTGACTCTGGGTATGGAGAATGTGTTTCTGTCCGAGACTGGTGTTCTCTATGCGAAAGTGCCAGGAGGACGATCAGGAGAGACTATTGGTCTGATTGCTCATGTTGATACTTCTCCCGACGCACCTGGCGAAGGTGTGAATCCCCGGCTGCACTCAAACTGGGAAGGAGAGGTCATCGAACTATCGGAAGGAGTAACCATAGATCCGGCAGAGTGTGCGGACATGCTGCGCTACAAAGGCGGTACAGTTATCACCTCCGACGGTACTACGCTTCTGGGGTCTGATGACAAGTCCGGGGTTGCAATTATCATGGAAACATGCAAATGGCTTATTGAAAATCCTGAGATTGCTCATCCGGTGGTTGTTGTCGCGTTCACTCCCGACGAGGAGGTTGGCAGGGGAATGGACAATTTTGATGTAGACCGGTTTGGAGCTGATTTTGCCTATACCGTCGATGGCGGTGAGGTAACAGAGGTTTCTTCTGAAACTTTTAACGCGTGGTCAGCCAACTGGAAAATTACAGGTAAAGAGGTCCATCCCGGAAGTGCGTCAGGTACCATGGTAAATGCCGTAAGAATTGCCGGAGAGCTGATTGCTCTGATGCGTTCTGAGGAGATGCCTGAAAACAGTTCCGGTCTGGAGGGTTACGATTATCCTTTGTATATAAATGGAACCACAGCTTCCGCAGAGGTAAAAGTTATTCTGCGTGATTTTACAACCGAGGGGATGATAAAAAGACGAAGGAGAATGGAGACTATAAGAGATTGTCTTGCCTCGCTTTATCCCGGATCGCAGGTTGAATTGAACATGAAAGAGCAGTACAGTAATCCAGGCGAGATACTGAAAAAAGACAGAAGACTTGTAGACTATGCGCTGGAGGGCTTCAGGCAGTGCGGAATTGAAGTTCGTGAAGGTTCCATCAGGGGTGGTACAGACGGTTCCAGACTTAGCTTTATGGGTGTTCCAACTGCCAATCTTCCAACAGGTGGAGAGCTTTTTCATTCCAGGAGAGAGTGGGTGGCTGAAGAAGGGCTTGACATCGCCTTGCAGGGGTTGAAAAACACTTTGAGAATATGGGGAGAATCGCATTAGAACCTTCCCCTTGTCTCAATGTCGTTCTGTACCTATTATCTGTACTGGGGGATGCATGCATGGAGAGGGGTAAAATGAGGCTATCGGTTTTCACTGTGCTGGTTCTGGTGGTTGCCGGGCTTGCGTTCGGTGATGATGCGGTGTCGGATTCTCTGGTTCGTCTGACTGTGAGCGACTTTATGTCGGCTCTTCAGTCCGGTGATGGCACAGCTGCTGCGACCATGTTTTCTGCTCAGGCAATGGATCAGGTTGATGTGATGCTGGTTACGGTGAAGCAGAACCTGGATAGAGACCCGGAAACAACCATGGGTCATCTGGCGGATGTTGGTTACTCCGTTGAACTCGAAGAAGCCGAAGACTGGGAAACAGAGGAGTATCTTGCCGCGACTCTTTCTCTTCCCATGATGAGTGCCAGGTATATGCCGTATGAAATTGAAATTTCTGCAGTTACTCTGGATGGCAGGAGTGCAGTTGTTGATATGGTGTTCAGAACGGTGTCCGGCGTAGAAATTCCCCAGCAGGCAGTTCTGTCGTACGAGGATGATATGTGGAAAGTTACAAGCTTTATGGGAATCACGGCGTTCCCTTAGTTACTGTCGGGCTTTTGTAACTTCAACTGTCCTCGACGTTACCTCCGGGCACTGCAGGCAGTTGTCTTCCTCTTTGAATTTACCGTTTCTCAGCCTTTTGTATTCTGTTCCTGACCAGATATTCTCAAAGCCTTCCAGCACATTGCCAAGCGGGAACTCGGTGTTCCAGTACGGGCACGGAAAAACAGAGCCGTGTGGGTCTATGAATACTGTGTCCTGCAGGTAGGAACACGGATGGGCCGATTTGCGGTCGGTGATCTCGCTGGAAAGATGAAATTCTACACCGAGCTTGCCTGCTGTCTGTGCCGCGCGGGTTATCTGGTCCTTTGCCTCTGCTGAATTTGTGTCCACCACCCGGTCTATTGTGTTGAGCCCTTCGTATGGAACAAGAGGTACCACACCCACTGACGCAGCACGGTATTCTGCCGCGAGTTTTACGATGCCTTCCAGTTGATGGAGATTGGCTTTCTGCAGGGTTGTGCTGAATCCTATCATGGGAAACAGTTTCCTGCCCCGGCCGGCTACCAGTTTTTCCACCATGGCCAGAATCTCTCCCAGGTTTGCACCGTCTCTTATAACGGCGTGTGTCTCGTCGTCAGCACCGTCAATTGATACAAAGAGGCTTGTTGGCGGAAACCTGAGAATACTGTGAATAAGTTTATTGGTAAGAAGGGTTCCGTTTGTAACCATCTGTCTGTAGGGAACTCCGCTTTCGTACAAAGCCTGCAGGTGGTGAATGAAATCAGGGTTTGCCAGCGGCTCCGCTCCGCAGGAAATTCCGACTGTTCTTGCAAGCGGAAATACTTCAGACCTGATTATCTGAAACACTTCAGCACTCATGTGTGTCCACTTTCTTGATGGATCGTTGTCAGAAAGTCTCATTGGACACATGGAACATCTTAAATTACAGTGATTTGTAGTATCCATTCTTACAGTTAAACGCCTTCTGGGATGAACCGGGCGAAAGAATGGAAAGCTGTTTTTTCTTGCAATCAGTTTTTTCAGTTCTGCTCCCCTCGAAGGCAAAATGATACTTCAACAGGCGTAAGGTTGCAAATAGCCGGACAGGTGGATTATTGTAGTGTTCTGAAGTTTCCTGTTCGCTTTTATCAACTGCAGTTCAGGAAGGAGTTTCCCGATTATGGCGAAACCTGTCGCAGTTATAGATTATTCAGTTGACGGACTGTCTGGAAATCTCATAAGGTCATGGCTCAAAGTGCCGTCGGTTGTTGTAAAGGTTTTAGATGGAGAGGAATTTCCGGGTATTTCACCGAACGAATTCAAAGCTGTGATCCATTCAGGATCATCTCATTCGATAGTGGATGACACTTCTTTTTCCCCGGGTGCCGTAAGGTTTGTAAAGAAAGCAACTGAAACCGGAGTACCTCAGATGGGCATATGCTATGGTCATCAGCTTCTTGCAAGAGCCACAGTCGGGCTCCGTGCCGTTGAGAAATGCAGTTCAATTGAGATCGGCTGGCGCACAGTCAGTTTTCTTCCTTCATGGCCGGTTGACGGTTTATCCGGCGAGAAAGTTATCTGGTCTTCACACTACGATTGCGTAACACAGCTTCCTCCAGGTTCTGTTGTTACCGCTACGAACAGCCATACAGAAATTCAGGCGTTTGTTAACATGGAGATGAAGCTGTTCGGCACTCAGTTCCATCCGGAGTTTGACAGAGATCACGGAAACGACAGTTTTACAAAGGATGCAGAGCTTTTCAGAAAAAATCATATCGATCTGCAGGCTGTTCTGGCTTCCGCTCCGGATTTTCATACAGGTGAAGTTGTTTTTCAGCATTTTTTTGATACTTTCAGACAGGAGTAGTAATGTTTCCAGAAGAGTTAGCCAGAAAGCCGGTTTGGAAATTTTTTAAAAAACTGTGTTCCATACCTCACACAAGCGGGAATGAAGCGGAGATTTCCAGGTACTTAAGAGCATTTGCCGATGTGAGGGGGCTTCAGTTCTTTTCCGACGAGTCGGGAAATGTTTTGATCAGAAAGCCGGGAATGGGGAATGCTGTGGCACTTCAGGCCCATATGGACATGGTGGGTGAGAAGATTCCGGGAAGTTCCCATGACTTCCTTAAAGATCCTATTGATGTTGTGCTTAACGGTGACATACTTACCTCCAGAGAAACCACACTGGGAGCGGATGACGGAATAGGTGTGGCACTGATGCTGGAGCTGCTTGACGGGGATTACTACGGTTTGCCTCCTCTGGAGTGTCTGTTTACAGTTGATGAGGAGAGAGGGCTTGTTGGAGCTCTTCAGTTCCCGGCAGAGTGGATAACATCGGACAAGCTGATCAACCTGGATTCTGAAGACATGGGGCACATCTGTATTGGCTGCGCAGGCGGCAAGGATGTGAGACTGACACTGAACTGTGAGTCTGAGAAGTATTCAGGCCCGGTGATAAGAATAGCGGTTGATGACCTTGTGGGAGGTCATTCCGGTATAGAGATAAACGCCGGTCACGCAAACGCTGTTCATCTGGCGGCACGTGTGTGCAGGAATATGGAAGCGCTCCCTGGAGCAAGACTGATCAGTATTGAAGGCGGAACAAAGCACAATGCAATTCCAAGAAGTGCGGAGGCTCTTATGGCCGTGGAAGATACCGCACAGGCTGAGGTTCTTTGTTCAATAATAAAAAGAGATTTTCTGGAGGAATACGCTGGAATAGAAGACACAATTTCAGTGATATGCGAAAAAGCAGACTCCGAGTACTGTCTTACGGAAACCTCTTCGGCGAAGGTTATAAATATGCTACTGGCTCTTCCACACGGTGTAAAGAAGATGAGTGGTGTTGTGGATGGTCTTGTTGAGACTTCATGCAACCTGGCGATAGCAAAGTGGGAGGAAAGCAAGCTCTCTGTGCTTCTCAGTGTAAGGAGCGCAATTGAATCCGCAAGGGATGCTCACTGCGAGTCCATCGCTGCTGTTGGTAATCTGGCGGGAGCAGAGGTAACCATGGGCAACGGTTATCCGGGGTGGGCTCCGGATAAGTCTTCAGAGCTTTTGCAGGTTGCAAGTGCATCCTACAGCGAGTGTTTTGGAGGCGAACCTGTGGTGGAGGCAATCCATGCGGGTCTTGAGTGTGGAATCATAGGTAAAAGGGTTGGCAAACTGGATATGATAAGCCTGGGGCCGGATATAAAGGATGTGCATGTTCCCGGAGAGTCGGTAAGCGTTTCTTCCGTTGCCAGTTTTCTGGACTATCTTGTGGTTCTGTTGAAAAAATTCGCCGGGTAGGGAAAGGCAGGTCGGATTGATCGATTTCAAAGCAATCGCAGAGCTTTCTGAGGAACTGTTTCTTGATTTTCCCGGGCTCAGCTGCACCACCGCCGTGTCTCTGGACAGTGTTCAGATAGATAAGCTTGTTTCTCAGGGTTGCAGTTCTCCCAACTGGAATCTGATAAAATTCACTGCGCAGTCTGATCTGGACCTTGTGAAAAACTGCAGTTTTGACGGGTCGGTAAGTGTTCATATCCCCGGTGGAATGCTGCAGAGCAGCAGTTTTAAGAACTGCAGGATTGAAGGACCGCTGACAGTTGTGTCCACCGCCTTGATAGCGTCAATGACCCTTCTTCCAGGGTCAAGGGTCGAGTACTGCGGAACTATCAGGTGGAATTCTGCTCCAGGCGCTCTGGACGCCTTTATCAACGCAGGTGTTGAGACTGGTCAGCGGAGGGTTCCAGTTGTCCCGCATTTTGATCACAGTGATGTTGCATTTCTTGGATCAGCTCCAGGTCGTCCGGATATTTCAGAAGCCGTTTCCTTCAGAGAAAAACTTCGTGGCAGAGTGAAGGGATTCATAGGCAGAGATGCCTGTGTTTCGAATTGTTCAAGTATCCTGAATACTGTGGTTATGAAGGATGCGGTGATCGACAATGCCACAGCAGTCAGGGGTTCAATTCTTTTTGAAGGTGCCTCTGCCACAGATGGTGCTCTTGTGAGAAACAGTGTTCTTCAATGGAACTCCAGCGTGGATTCATTTGCTGTTGTAGAAAACTCGATTGTAGGCGAGTGCGCCTGTGTTGAAAAACATGGAAAGCTTACAGATTCTTTTCTTGGTGCAGACAGTGTTCTTGGCGAGGGAGAGGTAACTGCAAGTGTAGTCGGTCCACTGACTGGAATTCATCACCAGTCTCTTCTCATAGCCGCCTGGTGGCCAGGAGGCTGCGGAAACATTGGATACGGTGCAAACATCGGTAGCAACCATACATCCCGTCTCCCGGATCAGGAAATAAGACCGGGTACCGGTATGTTTTTCGGGCTCAGTACCTCCGTAAAATATCCTGCAGATTTCAGCAGAAGCCCGTTTACAGTCATAGCCACAGGTCTCACAACTCTGCCCCAGCGAGTAAGTTTTCCTTTCTCTCTGATTACCCTTCCGCACAAACGGCCGCAGGGAGTGCCGGACGGATGGTACAGACTTATTCCAGGCTGGGTACTCTACCGAAACCTGTATTCTGTTCTAAGAAATCAGTGGAAATACGGAAACAGGCTGAAAGCCGTTCACACTGCCGTAGATACCTATGTATTCTCAGATGAGATACTGGAAATGGTCCAGGATGCGAAACACGCACTTGAACACAGTTCTTCTCATTCCATTCCTGAAGCTGGAAAAAATTACATAACCGAAGAAGACCGACTGCAGGGCATAGAGATTTACAGAAAGTGTCTTCGTGCAGCAGAGCTTTGGAAGAACAAACAAACAGGTATGTTGAATTCCAGTGAAACCGGTGAGCTGCTTGACCTGGTTCGTTACGCAAGAACTGCGGTTCTGTCTTCCAGAGAGAAAGACTACAAAAGAGGTGGCAGAACAATAGACGACTACCT
>Ga0164318_10001127_pt1 | contig 23100 bp, 20 predicted proteins | sample GuaBasSedimGuay9_FD_113734 | JGI IMG/M metagenome (GOLD analysis project Ga0164318, IMG submission 113734) | Subseafloor sediment microbial communities from Guaymas Basin, Gulf of California, Mexico - Guay9, Core 4571-4, 0-3 cm | ecosystem: Environmental > Aquatic > Marine > Hydrothermal vents... | reverse complement strand
GGCAGTCTCCGAGTCGACGGGCATTTACTCATTGGTAATCGCGTTGCTTCTAATTTTTGTCGTTGGTGGGTAGAGGTTCACGTTATTGCCGGTTGTTGGCCACGTTCATGGTTGGTCAGGGGCTTGCCAGGTTTTCTGACCGTGTCGGGCCCTTGTTGACGTGGGCAAGTTCGGAAATGCGAGATGAGCACGGTGAATAGGAATGGTTGAGCTGAACTTCACGATAGTCATTCAGGCTATCAATTTCATAATCTTGTTCCTCGTGTTGAGGAAGGTCTTCTGGAAGCCGTTGATGAGGCATCTTGACCGGCGCGATGCGCTGATCAGCGGCCGCAAGGAGGAGATCGAGAAGCTACGGGCCGAGTCGAGTCGCATGCGTGAGGAGTACTCTAGCCGCATAAGGGCCGCACGCAAGGAGGGTCTTGCGCTTCAGGAGAGGCTGATCAGAGAAGGTCGCTCCGAGCGACTCCGGCTGCTGTCTGAGGCGCTGGACAAGGCAGAGGCGATTGTTGCTACTGGTGAGAAGGAGCTTTTGAATGAGAAGCAGGCCGTGCTTGATGGGATCAAGGACGAGGAGATAGGGATGATGGCGGAGCAGATTGCGAGCCGGATTCTAGCGGTGCAGGAGAGTTGAGTCGCGAGATGGCAGGCAAGGGCAAGGATAGGCGTTCTCGGCGGCTATTGAGGCCTTCGATGATCGTTGTTTATATATTGGGCGCCTACCTGATCGTGAACTACGTTTTGAGGGTTGGGGGCCACGTATATCCTGAGACGATGAAGCTGGTGAACTTCGGGGTGTTCGTGTATCTGATATATCACTTTCTCAGGAAGCCCTTGCTCGATATGATCGACGCGAAGATTGCGGACGTTGACGAGCTGCTCAAGACCACAGAATCCCAGCTAGCGGAGGCCAGAAGCGAGCATGAGGAGGCCCAGCGTTTACTATCTGGTCTTGAGGCTGATATTGCGAAGATCGGTGCGCGATCCAGGGAGCTCGGTCAAGTTGAACGGGAGGCCTTGATAATGGATGGCAGGGAACGTGCAGCGAGCATCATAAGCCAGGCTAGTGTGGCCCTGAAGGGTCGGGAGAGGGAGATTCGGCGAGAGATAGTGAGGGAAGTGGCGCAACGCTGCGTGGATGTTGCTGGAGCAAAGATTTCCCAGAGGCTTACGCCCGATCTTCATTTGGCGCTGGTTAGGTCTCGCATCTCGGCGATAGGGAGGCGTTCGTGAATAAGGCCTCCTTGGCACAGCGTTATGCAAAGGCGTTGTGTGCTTTGGTCCCTAAGGATAAGCTGGACGACAGTCGCGAGGAGTTGCAGTCGTTTGGGAGGTTGTTGGGGGAGTCACACGAGTTTTACAACATGTTGAATAACGAGACTTTGGAGTTGGGCGTTCGGCAGAGGTTATTGGACGTCGTTCTGAAGAAGCTCGAGCCGCCGGAGGTTATCTTCAGGTTTTTCCACCTTTTGCTCCGCAATGGTCGGATGTCGCTGATAGGGGCGATCATTGAGCAATATGAGCACGAGATCGATCGTCGGCTGGGGCGGATGCGGGGTGAGCTGCTGGCTCCAATTGAGGTGCCGATAGAGGACGTTCAGGCGTTGGAGAAGAGATTGAAAGGTCTGTTGGGAGCGGACGTAATGCTGTCGCAGAGGCAGGACAAAACAGTTCTTGGAGGGTTCGTGGTTCGGATCGGGGATTGGCTTTTTGACGCTACAGTTGATGCGGAGTTGGCGAAGGCAAAAGAGTTGCTCAGGGGCGTTCTCGATTCTGGTCATGACGGGTCCCCTTTGGTTTTGCCTTCGAGAAGCTAACTGGAGGTAGGGTTATATGCGAATAAGGCCTGAGGAGATCAGCTCGATCATCAAGGAGCAGATCGACAGCTACAGCACCGAGGTTACGCTGGACGAAGTAGGCCGCGTTATCGAGGTGGGAGACGGCATCGCGCGGATATACGGTCTTGGCAATGTTATGGTAGGGGAGATGCTTGAGTTCCCGCACGACGTGATGGGTCTTGCCCTTAACCTTGAGGAGGGGAATGTTGGGGCCGTTCTTCTCGGCGCGGATGAGTTCATCAAGGAGGGCGACCTGGTTAAGCGGACGAAGCGGATTGCGGAGACCCCCGTGGGCGAGGAGGTAATTGGGCGAGTGGTCAACCCGCTGGGCCAACCGGTTGATGGCAAAGGTCCGATCGAGGCCAAGCAGTTTAGCCCGTTGGAGAGGATTGCGCCTGGCGTGGTGGACAGGATGCCGGTGAAGGAGCCTCTTCACACGGGGATTAAGCCGATCGACGCGATGATTCCCATCGGACGAGGCCAGCGTGAGCTGGTGATTGGCGATAGGCAGACGGGTAAGACGGCGCTGGTTGTTGACACGATTCTTAGCCAGAAAGGTGAGGATGTGATCTGCATCTACGTTGCCATCGGCCAGAAGCGCTCGACAGTTGCCCGTGTCGTCAAGACGTTCCAGGAGTACGACGCGATGGACTACACGGTGGTCGTTACAGCGAGCGCGAGCGAGCCGGCGACGCTTCAGTATATTGCACCCTATGCGGGCTGTGCGATCGGCGAGTTCTTCAGGGACAGCGGCAGGCACGCCCTGGTCGTCTATGACGATCTGTGGAAGCATGCCCAGGCCTACAGGCAGCTTTCCTTACTGTTGAGGCGCCCGCCCGGACGCGAAGCATTCCCGGGTGATGTCTTCTACCTGCACTCGCGACTCTTGGAGCGAGCGGCAAAGCTCAGCGAGAAACGGGGCGGCGGCTCCCTCACCGCCATTCCGATCATTGAGACACAGGCGGGCGACATATCGACCTACATCCCCACAAATGTCATCTCGATCACGGATGGCCAGATATTCCTTGAAACAGACCTCTTTTACTCAGGTGTCAGGCCGGCCATCAACGTGGGCGTCTCGGTCTCCAGAGTCGGCGGTAACGCCCAGGTGAAGGCCATGAAGCAGGTAGCCGGCACACTGCGACTCGACCTTGCGCAGTATCGCGAGGTAGCGGCATTTGCGCAGTTTGGCTCGGAGCTTGACAAGGCGACGCAGCGGCAGCTCAAGAGGGGCGAGCGGATGGTTGAGGTCCTCAAGCAAGACCAGTATGTGTCGCTGCCGACAGAGAAACAGGTCGTGATTATCTTTGCCGGGGTCAATGGCTTTCTTGACGATATCGAGGTCGAGGAGGTAAAGCGATTCGAGCGCGAGCTGTTCCGGTTCATGGATTCCGAGCATCCTGAGGTTCTTAAGAGCCTCAAGGAGAAAGAGGAGATAAGCGACGAGCTTGAGGCGGACTTAAAGAAGTCCATTGAGGAGTTTAAGTCTCAGTTCTTTCAATAATTAGGTTCTCAGTATGCCGACATTAAGAGAAGTTCGACGGCGCATTCTGAGCGTCAAGAACACACAGAAGTTGACGCGGGCGATGAAGATGGTCGCTTCGTCGAAGTTGCGTCGTGCGGAGAGGCTTCTGGTTCAGGCAAGGCCTTACTCGGAGAAGATGAAGGAGGTCGTAGCGAGCCTTGCGTTCAGGACCGGTGTGAAAGATAATCCGCTTCTCAGGCCCGGCGAGAGCGGCAAGGTGGAGCTAGTGGTGCTGACGGGGGACAAGGGGTTGTGTGGTGCATTTAACAGCAACGTCCTGCGGTTTGCGGTTTCATCAATCAAGGGCCAGGTGGACAACGAGGTCGAGCTGTTCCTTGTGGGGAAGAAGGGGCGGGATTTCTTCAGGAGGCGTCCTGAATACTCCATCTGCGATGAGTATGTGAACTTCTGGCGCACGTTCGGCCTGGGTGATGCCACCCATGTGTCCGAGAAGATTACCTCGGCGTTCATCAAGCGCTCCTATCGCGCTGTGTATTTAGTCTATAACGAGTTTAAGAGCGCACTGGTCCAACACGTTGTCCTGGAGCAGCTATTGCCCATCACGCCGATGCAGCTATCGGAGGCGCAGCCTGGGCCGGAGGCTGAGGCAGCCGACAGCGCCGACCCAAAAGAGCCTGAGCCTGTTCGGACAGATTACTTGTATGAGCCGTCGGCGGCGGCCTTGCTCGATGACCTTCTGCTGCAGCACATTGAGTTTCAGGTATATCGGGCGTTTCTGGAATCCCAGGCGAGCGAACAGGGTGCGCGGATGACGGCAATGGATGCCGCGACGGACAACGCGGACGAGATGATAAGGATTCTGACACTGCAATACCATCGGGCGCGGCAGGCCTCGATAACAAAGGAGCTCATAGAGATAGTCTCTGGGGCCGAGGCGCTTGCTGGGTGAGGAAGATATCGAGGAGTTTTTCGTATGGCAGATGGCAAAATTATCCAGGTACTCGGGCCAGTAATAGACGTTCGGTTTCCAACAGACCAGTTGCCGGCGATCTTCAACGCGTTGACGATCGAGCGCGAGGTCTCGGCTGATGTTGTAGAATATGGTTCTGGAGCGGAACACACTTTGGTCCTCGAGGTGGCTCAACATCTTGGCGAGGATATGGTTCGGTGTGTCTCGATGGGCCCAACAGAGGGACTCGTCCGGGGTATGACTGTGCACGATACAGGCGGCCCGATCACGGTGCCTGTTGGCCCGAAGACGCTGGGGCGTCTGATGAACGTGGTTGGGGAGCCGGTCGATGGTTTGGGACCGATCGATTCGGACAAGCGGTATTCAATTCACAGGTCTGCGCCTCTTTTCACGGAGCAGGAGACGAGGTCAGAGATGTTCGAGACGGGGATCAAGGTCATCGATCTTCTCGAGCCTTACTGCAAGGGTGGCAAGACGGGCCTCTTTGGGGGAGCGGGTGTTGGCAAGACCGTTCTAATTCAGGAGCTCATCCATAACATAGCGCTGGTTCATGGCGGATATTCGGTATTCTCAGGCGTTGGGGAGCGCACGAGGGAGGGTAACGACCTGTGGCTTGAGATGACGGAGTCCGGGGTCCTGGACAAGACCGCGCTGGTCTATGGCCAGATGACGGAGCCCCCTGGCGCAAGGCTCAGGGTCGGACTCTCCGGGTTGACGGTTGCAGAGTATTTCCGTGACGAGGAAGGTCAGGATGTCCTCCTGTTTATCGATAATATCTTCCGGTTCACCCAGGCGGGTTCAGAGGTCTCGGCGCTTCTGGGCCGTATGCCATCGGCAGTTGGTTATCAGCCAACGCTTGCCACCGAGATGGGCGAGCTGCAGGAGCGCATCACATCGACCAAAAAAGGCTCAATCACCTCCGTGCAGGCGATATATGTGCCTGCCGATGACTACACTGACCCTGCTCCGGCGACCGCTTTTGCCCACCTCGACGCGACGACCGCGCTGGACAGAAGGATCGTGGAGCTTGGCATCTACCCCGCTGTTGATCCCCTTGCCTCGACCTCGCGCATACTTGATCCGAGAGTCGTTGGCGAGGACCACTACAACACCGCCCGCGAGGTTCAGCTCATTCTGCAGCGCTACAAGGACCTCCAGGACATAATCGCCATCTTGGGCATTGATGAGCTTTCAGAGGAGGACAAGCTGATTGTTTCGCGGGCAAGAAAAATACAGCGGTTTCTCTCACAGCCCATGTTCGTTGCTGAGCAGTTTACGGGCTTGAAGGGCAAATATGTCAAGATCGCGGACACGATCAAGGGGTTCAAGGAGATCATGTCGGGCAAGCACGACGACCTGCCTGAGCAGGCGTTTTATATGGTGGGCACGATAGAAGAGGCGATTGAGAAAGGGAAGACTCTCTAGTGGAATCGAGCGCTGACGGACGGAAGGTCATTGGTGATGCGATGGGCGTTATAGGACGACAACTGGCCGGTGGGAGTAACTGGACTGTGTGGGACAAGGGAGTAGTGATTGGAGGAGAATAACAGCAAGTTATCGCTGACCCTAGTTACGCCAACGGCGCATCTTGTTTTCGAGCAAGTTGATGAGGTTAGGATACCGGGCTCGGAGGGCGATTTCGATGTGCTGTTCGAGCACACGCCTTTCCTGACGACGATCAGGCCGGGCGTTTTGTCCTACAGGGTTGGTAAACAGACCCATTATTTCGCAGTCAGTGCGGGGTTTGCCGAGGTCATCCCGACGAGGGTCATAGTCCTTGCCCGAACGGCAGAAAGCGCCTCGTCGGTCTCGGAGCGCCGTGCGAAAGATGCGCTTGAGAGAGCCCGAAACAGGCTTGAAAAGGCCGCTAAGGGCGATAGCGATATTGATGCCAAGCGTGCTGAGACTGCTCTTCTGAGGGCCACCGCAAGGCTTAGGGCAATTGCGCTCAGCTCGAAGAGGTGATAGAGATTCCGTTCGGCCCTCTGCCATTGATCTATCGCTTGGCAGAGCGCAGTTGCATGGAGCGCCCTCGGCCAGGCTAATAGCATCGGTTAGGGGATGACCGTTCCGGCTTCTGCCTATGAGGAGCAATTTAGGTATTTGACGCGCTAGTGGTAAGATGCGCCGGCGCAAACGAGGGTGTTAATCGTTTTGCTGGCGTGATTGGCTCGGTCGGAGAAAAGAGTAGAGGATGAGAATGAAAGGCAAGTTTGAGGAGATTCTAAGTAAGCTTTCCGAGGCCTTCGGTCCATCTGGCTTTGAGGATGAGGTCCGGAATATCATTAGGGATGAGCTGGGCTCGTTTTGCACGGTGAGCCACGATCTCATCGGTAACGTTATCTGCCGCAAGGCCGGGGCATCCGATTCGCCCAAGATAATGCTCGCTGCGCACATGGACGAGGTTGGGTTCATCGTTCAGTCCATTCGGGCCGATGGTTGTGCGAGCTTTGTTACGCTTGGCAGTTGGCGAGTGAGCGATCTGCCGGGCACTGTGGTAACGCTCATGTCCGATTCTGGTCCTGTCCGTGGCGTGATCGGCTCAGTGCCCGTTCATTTCACCAGACAGAAGCAGTCTGGCCCACCCTCAATGACCCTGGAGTCGCTGTTCGTTGATTTCGGTGCGAATGACAGGGAGGCCGCCGCTGGATTCGGCGTTAAGGTGGGCACGCCGTTTGTGCCGGAGACATCTTTTTCGCGGCTTGTGCCGGGCGAGCGATTTCTCGGCAAGGCGTGGGATGACCGGGCAGGCTGTGCCGTTATGGTTGAAACGCTTAAGAGACTGCGGGACGAAGATCATCCTAATACGGTGTTTGGCGTTGGGACTGTTCAGGAGGAGGTAGGCTCTAGGGGAGCCGTCGTCGCGGCGAGCCTCGTCAAGCCGGACATCAGCATCATTCTGGAAGGCTCACCCGCCAACGACACGGTGCAGGGCGAGGGCGCGGCGGACATAAGGGTTGGGGATGGCCCGCAGATACGTTTCTATGACCCCTCAATGCTTCCGAACCGGTCGCTGGTAGAGATGTTGGTCAAGACAGCAGAGACTCACGGCATCCCGCATCAGGTTGTCGTCCGCCGCACGGGCGGGACAGATGGCCGGCAGGTGCAGCTCGAGGGGGCGGGCGTCCCGTGTGTTGTTCTGAGCGTGGTGTGCAGGTATGCCCACTCGGCAGCCGGGCTGATCAGCGAAAAGGACTTCGAGAACACCGTGGAGCTGTTATACTGGTTTTTGAAGGAGTTCGATGAGGAGCGGCAGAGGGAAGTTACCTCGTTTTGATGGTTTTTCGAGGTTCGTTTTTGGAGGTTATGATGCATATCGAGCGCCTCGAGATAGCGGCCGCGATATGTGCGATTGTAGCGGTAGTGGGCTTCTCTAACGGTTTTGCGTCGATGATTCGGCCAGATAAGGTGCAGTTGGAGCGACTACCCAGCGGCCTCACTATTGCAGTGGCGGAGGACCATTCGGCGCCTGTGGTTGCTGTTAGGATCGTTGTTCGTGCGGGCTCGATTTATGAGCAGGAGTATTCGGGCAGCGGTATCTCGCACTTCGTCGAGCACGTTGAGAGTGATGGCACCTCGAGGATGACCAAGGGGCAGATCGACAAGCTCGCAGATGAGTTTGGAGGCCTGATCAACGCATACACCACCAGTGACCACACGTGCTACCACGCTGTTGCTCCGTCCCGCTATTTCGACAAAGTCCTGTTTCTCCTGTCGCATTGCTACACCGACGCAACCTTCCCGGAGAAGGAGGTTGATACGCAGCGTGGCATTATTGAGAGCGAGATAGCCAAGGACCTCGACGAGCCTATGCGCGTTTTGTGGCGACAGATGATGGTAACGATGTTTACGAGGCATCCCGTCCGCTACGCAACTATTGGCAGCAAGGAGCTTTTCTCGCAGCTTAAGCGGGACGATCTCGTCAGATACTATCGCCGGATGTACGTGCCGGAGAACACTATCGTGGTCGTCGTAGGCGACGTGAAGCAGTCCGAGGCGATCTCGAAGGTGAAGAAGGCCTTCGAAAACTTCTCGGCTCGTCCCCTTGCGCCGATTGTCCTTCCATCAGAGCCGCCCCAGATTCAAATGCGCAAGTCCGTTGTCGAGATGGACGTGAACCTCGCCTACCTGATGCTGGGTTATAGGACTGTCCCGCTTCAGCACCCCGATCTCTATGCGCTCGATGTGCTTGCGGCGATTCTTGGGAACGGGAGGAGTGCACGGCTGGTGCAGAGCATCAAGTATGAGCAGTGTTTGGTCCAGGACATAACGGTTACGTCGTGGACGCCGTCTTTTGGCGTGGGTGGATTCTTTATACGGGCGGCGCTTTCCGCAGAGAAGATCGACAAGACGATTGCCGCGGTGCACGAGCAGCTGGATGCGCTCAAGAAGGCTCCTGTGTCGGAGTCCGAGCTCAACAAGGCTAAGAAACTGATAAAAAGCGATTATCTACTTGGCGTTGAGACAATGGAGCAAAAGGCGAGGCTTTTGGCGTCGGACATCCTTGCTACCGGCGACGTAGGCTTCAGCTACGGCTATCTGGATAGGATCGCGGCCGTTTCCGCGGACCAGGTCATGGCTGTCGCCCAGAAGTATCTGAAGCAGGATAAACTCACTGTCGTTGCGGTTGTGCCCACGGGCAAGGGCGCGTCAGGAGCTAAGCCTGCGGGCAAGAAGATGGCAAAGAAACATCGCATCGAGAGCTCCACGCTTCCCAATGGGCTTCGGCTGCTGACTATGAAGGGTGAGACGACATCTACTATCTCGATCGACGCCTATTTTCTCGGTGGAACGAGATATGAGACGCCCCAGACCAATGGGGTGGCTAACCTGATGGCACAGCTTCTGCTCAGGGGCACGAAGTCGAGGACAGCGGACGAGCTGGCTCTTGCCATCGATGCCTTGGGTGGCAAGGTCTCCGCATCATCCGACATGAACACGTTCCACGTCTCACTCGAAGTTCTTCAGGACGACCTGGAGGCAGGGCTTGGGATTGTGGCAGACATCATTCTGCATCCCAGATTCGACGTGGAGGAGTTCAAGCGCCAGCAGAAGAACGCCCTGGCCATAATCAGGCGTCGGGCTGATTTCTGGTTCGTCAAGCCTCGTCAGGCGATGCTGTCCAATCTCTATCGCGCTCATCCATATAGGATGAGCAAGTATGGGACGTTGGAGAGTGTTGCGAAGCTTACCGTGGATGATGTCTGGGATTACTACGATTCCTATGTGAAACCTGATAACCTCGTCTTGGCGGTATTCGGTGAGACGAGCAGCGAGTATGCCAGCTCGCTCGTTAAGAAGTTCTTTGCCGAGTTTGCGGGCAGGACGATTCGGCCCGATATAGCGCTTGACCCGCCGCTTGCCAAGAACGTGGAGCTCACGGTGCCGACGGGGTGGAAACAGGCGGTCGTGTTTTACGGCTTCAGGTCCTGTGCGGTGTCGGACGATGATAAGTATGCCCTCGAGGTGCTGGACGCTGTTCTCTCCGGGGCGTATTCTCCTGGTGGAAGGCTGCACGCCAGGCTTCGGAATGCGAAGCTCGTCTATCTGGTGCACGCATACAACCGGCTCGGGGTGGACCCGGGCTGGTTCTCAGTTTACGCCTCGTGTCTGCCTAAGAATCTCAAGCGAGTGCAGAGAGCGATTGCGGAGGAGATAATCAGAATGGTGAAGGAGCCCGTTGGAGACGAGGAGCTCAGGATAGCGAAGGGGATGTGCATGGCAAACGAGCAAGTGCATCGCTTACAGACTTCGTCGCAGCAGGCTGTGGCAGCCTGCCTGGGAGAGCTTTACGGGCTTGGCTACGATTCGTTTCTCGAGTATGGGAAGAAGATCGATGCTGTTACGGCGGCGGATGTTCTATCGGTGGCTAGGAAGTAATTCACTCACCATGTTCAAGTAACGGGCATCCCGCGTGCTGATTTGCCGAAACATTAGAGCTTATGGTTTGCGTTCATGTATGGTTTAGATTCGCATCTTCTTCGCCTGTGATGAGTGTTTAGTGCAAGCAACTAACTGGAGGATTACTTTGTGACCGCAAGCAACGAGAACCTTGCTTCGATAATGTCGGCCTTCGAGAAGCTGCGCATACTGGTCGTCGGGGACCTCATGGCGGATAAGTATGTCTATGGGAACGCCGAGCGGCTATCGCCTGAGGCTGCGGTTCCAGTTGTCAAAGTCAAAAAGGAGGAGTATCGGCTTGGCGGGGCGGCGAACGTTGCACACAACGCCAAGCAGCTTGGCGCAACGGTCTTGTTGTGTGGCGTAGTGGGCTACGATGACGCGGCCCACATGTTTAGGAAGGCGGTTAGAGAAGCGGGCATAGAATCGGGTGGGATATTCCCATCCTCAGACCGCTCAACCACCCTTAAAGTCCGCGTAGTTGCTCTGCCATACAACCAGCAGATCGTGCGCTATGACTACGAGAGCAGGAGGCAACTGAGCGAGAACGAGACGCCAACGGTCAAGCGGTATATCGAGTCCAATATCGACCAAATAGATGCCATCCTGATCTCCGATTATGACAAGGGTATGCTTTTGGGCGACGCTCTGCCACGGTTCATTATTGACCTTGCCCGACACAAGAATGTCCCCACGATCGTCCACTCCAAGCAGCGGCGATTCAGGCTTTTTGCCAATGCCACGGCAATAATTCTCGGCTATTACGACGCACAGGACTTCGTCCACGTCGTTAGCGGGAACTTCTTCACCAGCATAGCTGCGATCTGCGAACAGCTCGTGAAGGCTCTTGAGTGCGACGCTGTCCTGGTGATGAGGGAGGACCAGGAGCTCGGGCTGTGCACCAGGGATGGTGTCCAGAAGACGTTTGAGGTCGGTGTTGAGAACAAGTTCAACCCGGCGGGAGCGCAGGATGCTGTCTGCAGCACGTTCGCACTTGCGCTGGCGGGAGGCGCAAGCCCTGAGAACGCAGCCATCCTGGCAAGCCGAGCGATGAAGGTCGTTCTCTCCAAGGAGGGGACTGCCACGATAACGATAGGGGAGCTGCACTAGCAACTCACGTGACCCGGATGGCCTCATTCAGGGGCCCAGGCTCAGGAATATGTGAGCGTGATGGTGTGCCGGCCCCGCGGCAACGCAACCTCTGTTAGCCCGTCCGGAAGCGAAGATGTTTCAGCCCGGTCGCCGTCAAGCCTCAACTCGCTGAGCTTCAGGTCGCCGTGACTCGAGGGTAGGTGCAGGCAAAGACCTTCGTCCTCGGTGTAGATTTCGATCTTCAGGATATTTCCCGCAAACGTTGATGATACCTCGCATCGCTCACGGCTCGCCCTGAAAGCATGAAGCTCCGCTAACGTGGTCGCCCACACCCGGTCTCGCTCCGCTGTTTTCAGCGCCTGATCGAAGAGATTCCGCAATCGTCCGCGCTTCGTGCACTCCCAGGGGTGGATAAGGATGACGAGTCCCGAGTGCCAGCTGTTGATGTTCAGCTCGATGAGAGATGCCATGAATGCTACGTCGGCCCCGGCCAGGTCGTCCTCGATCTCGTAGGGTACCTCGAGCAGTGAGATCGGTGCCCCGGCGGGGGACAGTGGTCTGTATCCGTAGCCCGTGGCGAAGATGTAGCCCTTCGCGGTGGAGATGGCGCCCTGAGACGAATCGGTATCCAGACCTGCACCCGCGAGGGTCGCGAACGTTGTGCCCGGGTGGGTGTCCCAACTGAGCCAGTGGATTCGGCTGGATGCTATTTGACGAGTGAGTAAGCGAGTTCTCAGAATATCAATAGCGTCTGCCGGTCGGGCATATCGGTTCACATGAATCCCTTTGCGGTCGAGATGTATGCGGAATCTGTTCCAGTGGAAGCCTATTTCGGCGCAAGCCGCCTCGAGGACCTCTCGCTGATAAGTTTCACGTCTGCAGTCGGGAAGCAGGAAGACCGTCTGGGCAACCCCGCGCTCGTTGGCCTCCTTGACAATGGCTGAAAGCTCCCTTGAGGCGTAATCCTCGTCGTGCGTCATTGCCAGAAATGCTCTCTTGCCGGCTGGAAGGCGTGAGACTGCCCCAAATGGATGCACTCTTGCGGCAGTGCGGAATATGGCGTCGGCGAGGACCTCTTGCAGAGGCGGTATGGGTTCGGGGCGGCGGAAGTCGGAGAGTCTCGGAATAAGATGTGCTGGTTTCGGCCAGCCCCAACCGTGTCGAATCGACGCAAACATCCGGGCCAGAAGTCCGCGAGGGTAAAAGCCCTGCTTGAGATGGACAAGGGCGGCTGCGAGATCGAAGAGAATGGCGACCAGGTGGCCGTTTCCCTGGGTGCCTTGGACGATGCAGGGACGCCCGCACGAGCTGGCCAGGATGTTCATAGCCTCGCTACTAGCACCCGGGCGGGGGCGCACTTCCGATAGGGTCCCATAGAATGGCCTCGCCGCCAGCCCTGCCCGGGTGAGGCGATCGGGCACCAGCTCCGGTGCGAGATGATCGAGCCAAATCGGGCCCTTGTTTATCTTTGCGACATCAACCTCGAGGACATCTGACACAAGGGCCGACATCCCCTCCGAGATGATCACCCCTCCCTGCCGCATGAACGCTAGGAGCTCCTCGGCCAGCCCGCGGTCGAGGTTGGCCGAGGCGCTCTTTGTGAGGACGAGAACGGCCGTGTTCTTAAAATCGTCGGAGGCGAGCTCAGATAGATCGATTATGCTGTGTGGGCCGACGGCAGCGGCGACGATATTCTCCCACTCGAAGGACCAGTCGCGCTTCAGTGGGTCTGGGTGGGTGCTGGCTTGGCGCACGGCATCAACAGAGACGAGTATCGTAACATCAGATTGGTGCCTACGTGTGGGGTAAACTGCCGGGGTGTGAATCGGGCGGGTGGCAAACCTGGGTGGCTTGAGGACCAGGAGAATGGCAAGGCCGAGGATGATGGCGGCCGCGGTGAGCGTTGAGGGGAGAAGCGGTGGCCGGAAGGGATTGGACGCGCGGAGGATCACGATCAGTCCGTAAGCTGCCGCAATGATGCAGACTGCGAGCGTGGCGTTGAGGATTCTCTTTACTGTTTGCACGCTCAGGTGTCTCTGGGGCGGGAGTGTTTGGACGAGAAGTCGCCCATTTTCAGGAACTTGAAGAGAAAGAGCCTGACCAGCTCCAGCAGGGTGATCGCGATGTTGAGAAGCTTGTCGCCCTTGGACTGGCCGGCCATGCGAGGCAGGTATTGGACGCGGACCTCGCGGAATCGGCAACCCAGGTGTTTCGCCTTGACGATCACCTCTGCATCGACGCCGATGTTCTTGGACTCGATCTGGAACCTCTGTATCATCGACTTGCGCATGAGCTTGACCCAGTTGACATCCCGCAGCGTAACGCCGAAGAGAACGGCCATCACGACTCGGAGAAGCAGTGTGTTCATTCTTCTGAAAAGCGGGTCGCCCCGGTCGGAACGATAGCCGACGATGATGTCCGCCTCGTCCATGTATGGGAGGTATTTCTGGATGTCCTGTGGATCGAACTGCCTGTCGGCTGGGATGATCATCACCCAGGGGTAGCGGGCATGTTTCAGGCCGGTCTGTTGGCCGCCTCCGTAGCCGACGTTGAAGGGATGGTGGATAACCCTGACCCGCTCGTTGGCGCCCGCAAGTCGCTCCGCTATCTCGCCCGTCCGGTCCCGGCTGCCGTCATTTATGATCAGCACCTCGTATTCCTCAAGGAACTCCTCTGCCGACTTGACAATGTCGTAAACCGCCTGCTCGAGGTTGAGCTCCTCGTTGAACGCGGGGACAATCAGCGAGACCTGCTTGCTGTGCAGCTCAGCTCTCCTTCGAAGTGCCAACCGGCTCAGACCGCCACAGGATTGCCCGACATCCTGATCGACTTCGTGATGGCGTCAATGACTCGCACGACATTTAGGCCCTCAACTCCGTCTGACAACGGTCTCTCTCTCTTTAGAACGCAGTTGATGAAATGAGCACACTCCGCCAGCAATGGCTCCTTGACCTCGACATTTGGGATGGTGATGTCGCCGCTTCTAAGAGATAGCTGGAAGTCGCCGTAACTGTCATAGGCGGGCTCTTTCATGACGCCCTTGTCGAACAGCTTGATCTTCTCCAGCGTGCTCACGTCGTCGAAAACCGCCATCTTCTTGCTACCTATAATCGTCGTCTCCCGCGTCTTGCGCGGGTAAAGCCAGCTGACGTGGACGTTCGCCGAGATGTCATCCGGGTATCGCATCGAGATAAAGGCCATGTCCTGAACCCCATCCGATAGGTAGGACGAGCCCGTCGCTGAGACCTCGAGCGGCTGCGCACCGACGAGGTACGAGATAGTAGATATATCATGCGGGGCAAGGTCCCAGACGGCGTTGACGTCTTTTCGGATCGGGCCGAGGTTCGTCCTGGTTGCGTGGATGTAGTATATCTTTCCCAAGACCCCGTCGCTCATGTAGCCTTTCAGGACGGAGACCGCCCTGTTGAACAGGAACACGTGCCCTACCATCAGGATGCGGCCCTTCTTGGCGGCCATCTCAACAAGCCTCTCGCACTCCTCGACGCTTGTCGCAAGAGGCTTCTCGACCAAGACGTCCTTGCCTGCCTCCAATGCATCACGCGCTATCTTGAAATGACTCACCGCTTCTGTGGCGATGCAGACCGCGTCAGTCTTATCGAGGAGCTTGCGGTAGTCAGTCGTGATGACAGCCCCCGGCAGCCGCCTGTGAAGTGACTCCAGCCTCTTGGAGGACAGGTCACATAGTCCCGCCAGCTTCACTTCCTCCAGTGTTCCGAAAGACCTCACATAGTTCTTGCCCCAACTACCACACCCAATAATCCCTAATCGAAGCAGCTCACTCATTCCCTGTCACGCCCTTTTCTTCTGCAAATACCGCTCCTGCTCGCTGAATATGCAGCCACAATACTGCTGCCTGTATAGACCCATCCGCCTCGACTCCGATATCCCCTCTTTCCAGCCGACACGAAAATCAAAATAGACGAACTCCACCCCATACTCATCCGCCAGTCGCGGGCCCAACTCCGCGATCTCATCATGCCTCTGGTACTTGCTGTATAGCAGCGTCGTCGTGAACCGCTCCAGGTGCCTCTCACTGCATACCCTTGCCGTCTCTCGCAACCGCATCTCGTAGCAGATAGGGCATCTCGGCTCCTTGCCAAACACCGCCGCCAAAAACTCGTCCAGACCATACCTGTCATCGATCAGGACATCCGCACCAGTCTCGAATCCAAACACCTTCATCGCATCCAAGCGCCGAGCAAACTCCGTGTAGGGATGAATGTTTGGATTATAGAAGAAACAAGTCGGCGAGTACCCCTCCTCGATAAGTTTCTTAAACGGATAGACCGTGCATGGAGCACAGCATGAATGCAGCAGGATCGGTTTTTTGTCGGCCATGTCAAAAGAGGAACTTTTGCCCAGGTTTGGCTGGCGGCACTGCTTTATCCACGTGGAAATAATCGAACGCCAGCTTCGTCGCCATCCTGCCCCGAGGCGTCCGTTTCAAAAAGCCGATCTGCATCAAAAACGGCTCATAGACGTCCTCTATCGTGTCCCTCTCCTCGCTAAGCGAGGCAGCGAGCGTCTCCACCCCGACCGGTCCGCCGCCAAACTTCTCGATGATCGTTCTCATGAAGCTCCTGTCCATCTTATCCAAGCCCATCTCGTCAACCTCGAGTAGATGTAGCGCCTCGCAGGCCACGCTCCTCGTTACAGTCTCTGCCTTGTTCACCTGGGCGAAGTCGCGAACTCGCTTCAACAGTCGATTCGCCACCCTCGGCGTGCCCCGGCACCGCTTGGCGATCTCAGCCGCCCCCTCGTCATCGACCTTGACACCCAGTATGCTCGCCGATCGCCGGACAATGCTCAAAAGCTCCGCCTCGCCATAGAAGTCGAGCCGCTCCCGAATCCCGAATCTATCGCGGAGTGCGGCAGAGATGAGGCCCGACCGGGTCGTCGCCCCAACCAGCGTGAACTTGGGCAGGTCGAGCCGTATAGTCCTCGCGCTCGGCCCCTGGCCGATAATGATGTCCAGGTGGAAGTCCTCGAGGGCAGGGTAAAAGAACTCCTCAACCACGCGATTGAGACGGTGTATTTCATCGATGAACAAAATGTCCTTTTCAGCAAGATTAGTCAGTATAGACGCAATATCGCCACTCCTCTCAAGGGCTGGCCCCGTTGTCGTTATCACCGAGACACCCATCTCCTTCGCCAGGATGTGCGCAAGCGTCGTCTTGCCCAGCCCCGGCGGGCCTGCAAGTAGGACATGGTCGAGCGCCTCGTCCCGCATTCTGGCTGCCTCGACACTCATCAGCAGCCGTTTCTTGATCTTTTCTTGACCCACGAAGGCCGCGAAGCTCTCAGGACGAATGCTCAGCTCTAAAAGCTGCTCATCCTCCTGCCGGCTCCCGTCAACAACCCGCGTTGGCACCTGTCCATTCTCCAATACAACCGTCCTTTCAGGCGCTCAATATAAGGTTGGCCTCGATACGTGTCAAATGAGGCGCCGACGCCAATAATCAGATGAATGGCAAGGCACATGGTGGGATGAACACGCTTTGCCGCTGCGCAGAGGCTATGAGTTGGGCAGGCATCGGTCTGTAGGTTACATCCGTTGGGTTACTTTGGAGTGCGGCGGCTTGACGCCGCTTTCATTTGCGGTGGCTTGACACCGCGCTCCAATAGACAGCTTCATCTCTTTTCGAAAGGCGATTGCTGTAGCGGTGCCTTCACAGGCTCGCGGTCAATACCAGCGGGTCTTCAGGAAGACCTTGATGGTGTGGAAGTATTCACGGATTGTGATGCTGTAAGGGAATATGCGGTGGCGGATGCAGTAGCCGCGCCATAGCTTGTCCAGGAGCGTGGATATGTGCTCAATGGGCAGCCGGACGAGAAAGCGTAGCAGCGGATAGAGGAAATGGAACTCAACGGCAAGCGCAAACAGCGTCCTTAGCCGCTCTATTTTGCGCTTGTCTGGGATGTTGAGCATCGAGCGGTCAAAAAACGAGGCGGGATAATCCTCCGCGTCTTGTTCGAGGTAACCATGCTTTTTAGCGTAATCGCATATCCACGTCTTGGGATAAGCCTGTAGGAGCGTTGCATAGGCGTAAGAAGGTCTGTGCTTCATGCTGAACCTCAGTGTGGCCAGGTCGATGTCCAGGGAGCTGCCCGGCGTGCCGAGGATATTCTGTGTAACGAGCTTGATGCCGCTCTTTTTTACTATTGCGCAGGCTCTGTCGAGCTCCTCAAAGGAGAGGTTACGTCTGAGTATGTCGTTACGGACATGGTCGTCTATACACTCAATGGCCATTTTTATGCTGATGCAGCCGGCATCGTGCAGGGCACCTGCGATCTCTTCAGTGACCAGATTCGCCCTGAAATGGCAGTGAAACGGAATGCCGACGCGGTCCTTATATTCTTTTGAGAACTCCAGCACCCAGTCTTGGGAGAGAATGAACGTGTCGTCCTGAAACAGGATTATCTCAGGCCTGTAGCGCTGCTTGAGCTCGAGCGCCTCTTGAATGACGTTTTCCACGCTGCGGGACCTGACGGCCTTGCCCTTGCCGGCATAGAGCTCTCGGTAGGCGTGGTTGAAGCAGTAGCTGCAATCGTATGGGCAGCCCCGGGTCGCTATCATGAACATGGTCTTGATCTAGTGTTTGCCGGCGTAGTGGCAGAATATCTCCCTGTCGGGGAATGGGATGGTGTCGAGGTCCTCGACAAGCGGGCGAACGGGATTTCTATGGATCGTCCCGTTGTCCTTGACCCAGAAGTTCGCAACATCCGTCGGGAGCTTGCCATCATCGAGCGCCTCGACAAACTCGGCAAGGGCGAGCTCGCCCTCGCCAAGGCAGACCGCATCGACGCCCGGCTGCTCGATCATCTCCGGGAAGAAAGTAGGGTGTGCGCCGCCGAAGACCGACAGTGCATTGTAGCGTTTCTTGAGCTCGAGATTGATGTCGAAGAACCGCTGCTCATAGCCGGTAGAGAGGCTGTAGCCAAGCAACTCTGGCTTGAACGCATCAACCACGTCGAAGAGGTCGCCCTGCGTGATCGCCACAAGCCGCGTCTGGTGTCCCGCACGTTTCAGGACGCTTGACAGGTAGGTTACGCCGAGTGGCTCCATGATGATGTCATGGATGATGAACATTATGCGCATTTATGCAGTTTCCTTCTGCTCGGCTCTGGCTCTTGGACCCAGTTCCAAGACCGCGAGCTCAGGAGCGCATCTGAACCTGAATGGCGCATATCGAACCATGCCGAGACCTTTTGTTATGAAAATGGACATGTCGCCAGCGTTGAACAGCCCTGCCGAAAATCTCCTGAAGACCCTGGACCGGGACACAAAGGCCCCAACGAGCGGAAGACGCATTTGCCCTCCGTGTGTGTGCCCCGCCAGAACGAGATCGACCTTTCTGTCAAGTATGTGAGACACCACGTCCGGCGAGTGCGTCAAAAGAAGAACCGTGTCGCTCGCAAGCACCCCCTCGAAGCTCGACTGAATGCAGTGCCGGCCGCTGATGAAATCGTCGATCCCTATGACAACAAGCCTCTCATCCCCTCGCTCGATAATGTGCTTTTGGTTGCGGAGAACGCGTGTTCCGGACCGGCTCAGGGCGGCAATGAGCTGAGGTGTATCGTTCTTCTGATTCACGATGTACTTCTCGAGAAATAGGTTGCTTAGTGGGTAGTGGTTATAGTCGTGGTTGCCCAGTATGGCCAGGATCCCGTTTCTTGGGCCGATGCGGGTTAGGGTCCGCATGACCTCCTCAAGGAGCGGCAGCCCCGTATCGGTCTCGATCATGTCCCCGGTTATGCAGATTAGGTCTATGTTCTCTCGGCCAAGCTCCTTGGCCGTCCGGTTTATTGCCTCGATGATCCTGGGGTTAGTGTTGTCCCGCAAGTGAAAATCGGACAGGTGCAGAACCTTGAAGCCCGCAAACCGTGAGTTGGGCTTGAGAATCTCAACCCGTGTTCGCGAGACCCTCGGCGAAAACGGCTCCACCCAATGGGCGTATGCCATGATCACGGCCCCGATTGCCACTACACTTCCAATCACAATTGCTATCATACATGTACCTCCGAGCGAACGAGGCTATGGGTTCGAGGTTGAAAGGTCAAGGTTAGAACGTGGGCTTGCAACTGGTTTGCCGCGGGGCGCGGTCCTGACCGTGGCCCTCAGGCGGCTCTTGACAAGAAGAAGGCAGCCGGGCAATCTCTTGTATGGATGTTGCTTTGAATTCGTCATTCAACTGAAGTGGAGGATAGGTTTATGTGGGCCTACTTATGGGAAGGTCTTGTCAATATCTGCTCAACCATAATCTACTGCATTCTGGGCTTCGCCATGCTTGGTGTTGGCTACAAGATATTTGAGTTCATTACGCCCTACGACTTCGACAGGCAGATTACCGAAGACAAGAACGTGCCGCTGGGCATTATCGCTGCCAGCGTCATCATCGCTGTTGCGCTGATAGTGATCTTTGTTCTTACTAAGTATGTTGCGCGAGTCTGGTAGGGGGTGTAGGCCGGCCTTTCCCACCGATTCGCTCATCTCAGAGTAGCTGCGCATGCCTATCGTGATGCGTTCGTAAGGCGGAGGCTTTGAATGCCAGCAGAGGGCGGAGAGAAGCAGAAGCCGGAGATGGCGTGGTCAACGTTGCCTTTCGTCGAAAGACCCTTGACCTCGGTTGGGGTTCTGTTGTTTCTCGCGATCATTTTGGCGGGCATTTACTACTGGTTTCACAGCTGTTACTGGGTAGCCCTCGCTGGTATAACGCTGTTTATGTCGCTGTCGGCCTACTTCGTTCCCACACGCTACGAACTCTACGATGACCACATAGTCGTCAAACGATTTCTGACCACGCAGAACAAGAAGTGGGTCGAGTTCAAGCGGCTCTATTCAGACAGAAATGGCGCATTTCTCTCACCATTTGACTCGCCGAACCGCCTTGAGAACTTCCGCGGCCTTTTCTTGAGAATCCCTCACAATAGAGTGGAGACCCTCCGCTTTCTCCAGCGCAAGGTCCCCTTGGGCAAAGCGGACGAAAGGGCGGAGGCAAGCACAGGTGATAAGGCGTCGTAGGCTGATGCCGCAGGACCGCTGTGCCAGCTCGTAAAAATGGTCTGCCGTGGGGTTGGTGCGCTGGATGCTGAGGCCGCTTTGCTTGAGACTGCATGGCACCGCTGTGTGTCTTACAATGTTCTCTTATTGCTTGAGTCGTCCAAGAAAGGTCGCTTGTGCGTGATGGGCTAACACAAATGGGTTGAGAAGGATGCCGGGAGAGATAGTCAACAAAGGACGCGTGGTCGAGCTCGAGGGGCCAATGGCAAGGGTTAGGACCGTGAGGTCCGAGGCGTGCGCCATGTGTGCCGCAAGGGGGATATGTCACCCGTTCGGGCAGAAGACGACCGAACTGCTCGTCAAGAACACGATTCAGGCGCGTCCGGGCCAGGAGGTTCAGCTTGTCATGAGGTCCTCGTCGCTCCTTACCGCATCATTCCTTCTGTATCTTGTGCCGCTTGGATTCGTCATCGGTTCAGCGGTTGGCGGGCGTTTCTTGGCCGATGCGACCGGCTGGTTTTCGCCGGACACAGGTCTGCTGGTGTGCGTTGCGTTGGGCCTTCTTATCTCTTTTTTCACCGTAAAGTTCTTAGCTCGGCGCCTCGAGAGATCAAAGAAGTTCGAGGTCCAAATGGCTCAGCTTGACGAAGCTGGCGGCCCCGGCGCTGGCTGACACCGTGGGAAGGCCCGTTCTGCATCCCAGTTTGCACCGGATTTCATCGGGCGAGGGGCTGTTCGGACTTGCAGCGCGGAGCAGGTGTGTAGCCTATTGGGCAAGATCAGCTAGCTCGGCCATGCCGTGATCGAGCTTGAGATGGCGGGCGAGGCTTGCCGGGTCTATAAGTGGCACAAGCTGGCCGTTGTCGAGTGTGGTCTCCGACAGGAGAGGCGCCGGTGGAGCTTCGTTTGAGCTCGGCTCGTGCCGGATCGAGATCGCCTGTCGCTTGTCGCCGAGGCCATCAACCAGCAGCGACAGGCGCGCAAAGCCGTGCCCCAATCTCACTACGGTTGCCCCTTCGGGCGCTTTCTCGGTGGCTGAGGCAACTATTGCTGGCCCGCCATTTGTGCCAGTGCGGAACCTGACGAAGGGCGACTGGCGCTCGCTGGTTAGGAACGGCTCAGGCCAGGGCGCATCTGAGCCTGCAACATCGAGGATGAGAGAGTGTGGAACGCCAAGAACCCGGTCCGCCACGTGAAGCTCACGGACGGTGATGTTGCTGGGGGATGTTGGGAATCTCAGCCGGCAAGACGTAAGAGCATCACCCTCAAACGTGGCATCTACCAAGCCGAAATTGGCCAGAAGTATCTTCTCAAGTTGCTGGAGGATGGCGTTCAAGGGGGAGTTGTGAAGCCGTGCTCTGCATTTCTTGCCTGTGATCAAGAGCGTTACCAGGTGGTCGGTCTCTTGGCCGGAGACAGTTATCTCGCCATTTCCGCTGGGGACGGTCTCCCCAGCCTTCGGCATGAAGCTCAAACAGAGATCGATGATTGGATCAGAGATACCGTCCAGCAGATCGGCATCAATCATGGCTTCCAGTGGTTCAACCCTCACCGAGTAGACATTACGTCGTTGTCTTGCGGTCTCCCTGATCGCTCTGGGGACCTCCTCGATCAGGTTGCTGAGGGGTTTTGACCGAAGCTCGCTCATCACGTCTCGCAGCCCTCCAACGTTGCGAATGAACTCGTGGAACATACCACCCATCCTGTCAGGCAGCTCGCGCCCGTTGTGCATCAGTCCCGCGATGATGTGGGCGAATTGTGAGACTTGCTCCACTCGTCCTGTCAGGTCCGCGATCGCGGCCTCAGAGACCTCGTGCCTGGGAGGCTCTGGAATCATCGGGCCGCCCCGGGTTCTTGTCTCCTCTGTCCATGAATCGTTGGGCGGGGCCGGACTGCGAGCAGCCTCGAATCGGTTGCATGACTTAAACTCTATCTCGCCGATCTCGTAGAACGTTGCAAGTATGTCCTCGAGGTCGTTGGGACTGTAGTCCGAGGCGATGAGGAACTTGAAGCGGAAGTAATACTTGTTGACGTCGTATTCCGTTATGTCAGGCACTTCCTCAAGGATGGGCAGGTTCAGCAGCACATCGCCAGCGACCTCCAGCATCCCGTAGAGGTCCAGCGGCTCGAGCCCTGTCTTGAGTATCCCTTCCGATGGCCTGATGGAGACGATGTAACACTTTTTGCCCCGCTCAACAGCGTCCAGAAGAAGCCTTCTTTCAAACGCAGAGGCCGACTCTAGGAACGCAGGGTCAAGATCAAGCTCCGCCTCGAGCGCATTCTGCTCGGGAGCATCCAGCCTGAGCTCGCGTGAGGCGAACGGCTCGAACAGCCCCCTTAACTTCTCGATGTGTGTCTCGATCTCGTCAACGCTCGTCTCGCCCCTGTCGGACTTCGTCACGAGCCCCGGGAGCATGGCGATGCTCCTCTGGATCGCATCGACAGATGCCTCATCGAGGTTCTCATCGCTCTTCAGTGCAGTTTCGAGCGACCACTCAAGCGCGTAGGCGAGCTTGGCGACGCCCTGCAGGCCAAACATCGTCCCCAAACCCTTCAGCTTCTGGATCGACCTCAACACGCCCTGCAAGGCTTGACGGTTGTCGGGGTCAGCCATGAACCGCCCAAGAGCGCCTAAGGCCCGGTCGATCGTTCTAAGCGAGTTCTCCTTGAATCGGTAAGCAAAATTGAACGTGCCGCGAGAGGCCTTCTCGGCTTGGCCCTCCGTCAAGTCCGTGTCCGGCGACACGCTGGAAACCTGCTTTGCGCAAACATCCTTGAGTGCGGGCAATTG
>Ga0164318_10001126_pt1 | contig 23103 bp, 19 predicted proteins | sample GuaBasSedimGuay9_FD_113734 | JGI IMG/M metagenome (GOLD analysis project Ga0164318, IMG submission 113734) | Subseafloor sediment microbial communities from Guaymas Basin, Gulf of California, Mexico - Guay9, Core 4571-4, 0-3 cm | ecosystem: Environmental > Aquatic > Marine > Hydrothermal vents... | reverse complement strand
TCAATATTAGGATAATTAGTCCAATCAGGGTTCAAGCCCACATCTAATTTATTATATGAATAGTCAGTTTTTAGATAGATCATTCCGCCTTTTCTAGGCAAATAAACCAATATATAAGGATCAGTTAATGGATCTGAAAAATTAAAATCTAAATAAGACTTCATTTTTCTTAGTAAATAAGCCATTTTTCCAGGTATTATAAATTTTCGACCAGTCCTTGCACAAACATTCCTTACTGTTTGGAATCTCGTAATATCTTTCCAAGCAAATGTGATAAATATCAATTTGTTGGTATTTTTTGCTATTTCATAAATTTTATTTTCTACTTCAATTTCATCATCACGTTTAGTTTCTGTTATTTTAGTACCTTCTGTAATCATTACGTCAGGACGAAGATCAGTCATTGCCTGTTTGAATTTCTTGGTTAAATTTGTCTGTCTACCATGAAATCTAAAGTCACCGGTATAAAATATTTTTTTATTATCCGAATCCACTATTAAAAATGCAGAAGCACCGAGAATTGAATGGTCAACATAATAAGGAGTAATTTTCAAATTACCAATTGTAAATTCAGTTTCATCATGATATTCCAAAATATTTCTAGGAAGAGGTGTATTAGATTTTTTTATTTTTTTTTCACCTTTAAAATACCCAGAAGAAGCTCGGTCTAATATTCTGTATTTCACTATACTCAATTTATTATTCTTTGATATTTCATCAATAATATTTAAAAACTGGACGGATACGTCTGAAAGATAAATAGGTATATCTTTTCCGACCATCCAGATATACCCACAATGGTCTAAATGAACGTGAGAAATTAAAATTGCATCAATATAAGGTCTATTGTTTTCTTCGATATATTTTTCATAGCTCTCAAGGTCCGATTTGAATAAATATTTACCTCTCAGACCTAATTCCTTCATTAATTCATCGGCTTTTTCAATATTTAATAGGTCTTCTCTATATAATCCAGGGATTTTTGGTATTAAATTTAGAGATAAATGGTCTCTTATGCCGTTTCCTTGGCGATTTTTTAGAAAATCACTGTAATATTTATTTTCATTAGAGAAACTCATACCAAAATCAATTAGTATCCGGGTGTTTTTGTCTTCTAGTAATACTATATTTCCCCCTATGCAATTAACACCACCATAAAACTTTAATTTTGACATCTTAGACCCCATTCGATTTTTTATAATTATTAATGTGTTTATTATTTAAATCTTCATAGATCAAAATGTACTTGAATATTTTCAAAAAAAGCTTGCCATATTCAGTTATTTGGATGGACTTATTTTTATGAGTATCATTTTCTTTAATTAAATTCCATTCTTTTAGAGGATGAATGATTTGTTTATTCATAGCACCATAAAAAGTTGATAATTCTTTACCTGCTAATTTGGAAGAAATAGGAATATTATCATATTTGTTTGATGAAACTAAGTGAGCTAACCTTAAATGCTTTAATAGCTTTGATTTTTTTACTCCCATTTGATTTTCTTGCAATTTAACGATAATTTCTTGGTGTAATTGATCAATGATCTTCTTTTGATTTGACGATAACCCTTCTTTTACTTTATTTATTTGTTCGTAAAGTGGTTCATAATCGAGAACATTCTTGGTGTTTAATTCATTATCTGTTAATTCTAATCCAGTTATTTTTTCAATTTTCTTATAATTGTCATTGATTATTTTTTTGTTTTCTTCAAAAATATCGTTTATAACTTTTAGAGCCCGGATTAATTTATTAGATGGACGTTTCATTTCGAAATGTGGTGGGGATATACAGACCATTTTGCCAGAACTAAGTGGTTCGTCCATATTTTTTCTTTGATCCCAAAATTCGGGAATTACATAATAGACATTAATATTCCAAAAACGAGCACAATCAAGTCCCGCAATTGCGGTAATTTTTGAGCCAACAGCAAGATTTAAGCTAATGTTCACATTTTTGTCTTTAATTCGTTCATTAATAATTATTTCAGAAATTTTTTGCATAATTTCAACATAATCATGATATGATACAGGTATACCATCAAGATAATTACCCATAGGGTCTTGGATATTTTGTAAGGATTTGGGTACATTTTTAACTACTTCAATTCCCGCTGATTCTAGCTGTTTTTTCACTTCTTGGTACTTATCTAAGTTTTGGTCTACTTGAAATTTTTTTTCTCCAGTTTCGGGGTCAGTCCATTCTTTATAAAAAGTAAAAATGTAAACTTTATCTGCTTTGCTTTTTATAATCGGGTCTGTAACGCGTTCTATTTCATCTCCATTAAATGCAATATGAATTTCATCATGCCTAAATTTACTATACATCATTTAAACCTCGTGAAATTAAGTCCATTTTGAAATATAAGGACCATTATAAATTAAATTATCTTTCTGTGTAGAATAAAATTTAATAATTAAATTACTATTGAGAATTCGTTTGAGTTCATTACAAGTCTCTGAATCATTATCTATAAAACAAACTATATTTTCTTTTTCCCTAAAATTTTTAATATATTCCAATTTAAAAGTCAAATCAGGGCAATCATTATCTTTTTTCATGACTAAATCAATATTAGGTTTTTGAATTGGAATTTCATTCATTTTAAAAGATTTTATGGTTTTTTTACGTAAATTGATAGTCCTGCCCGTTAGATAAATAATATAATAATTCATTTTTAGTAATTCATTAATTATATCCTTTATACCTGGAAATGGGCGGTCTTTTAAAATATATTTATTAGAAAGAAATAATTTTACAAATTTTTGATTAATTTTTAAGATTTCATCTTCTTGAAAATTATATTTGACTAATATTTGAGCAATATTATATGCTTTTTCAAATTCTTCGGAAGAAATAGTTGGTAAATCATACATTTTTTTTAATCTATTATAAATAATTTTTTTTCTTTCCGCTGTATCCATTATAGTGTCATCAATATCAAATACAATATATTGAATTTTTGTATTATCTCTTTTATTTTTTAAATAATCTAGCATGTCTTCCTTCGAAATTAATGTTTTCATTTGGTGAGTTATTTTTGAAAAAAGTTAATAAAGTTATCTAATTTAATAAACTTAATATTTTTAATAAAAATAAGATTGGGAAATATAAATAGAAATAATTAATTATATTGAAAAATAGATAATTTAATTAAAAAAGAATCTATAATTTAATAAAATAATTTAACAATTTAGATATTTAAAGGCGATCTTTCAAAATTTAAATATCTTAGAAAAATTAAAATAATAAATTATATTTTAAATTAACATTAATCTTTAAAAGGTATGGTGTTTAAAAAACTTGAATTTATATCCAATTAAAGTATTGCTTTCTCTATTGGTAATTATTGGCGGAATTATATTAACATTCTTGATATTTCCGAACTTTTGGATAGTTCTATTAGTTATGTGGGTCATAATTGAAATTATTTTAGTCTATTTGCTTAAGTTTTGGAAAAGAAAAAAAGTTTAACAAATAGAATAAAAAGTAAAAGTATTTTCGGTTGAAATAATGAAATTTGTTTATTGGGATGAGGATAAAGTAAAAGAATTAATTGATAAACTTGCAAAACTTGAATGGAGTAAATTACAAGAAAATAGTGAGAAATTTGTTGCAGGTTTTACTCATGATGGGAACATAATTAAGATTTACAAATACCCTACAAATAAACAATTTAAAGTATATTATAATTCTTTGCCGTACTTTAGTTATATAAATAAATTTAATGATATGGAAAGATTAAAAAGTTTTTTACACCAATTCAATGGGAAAAAATCTGTCGAAATTGATGATGCAGGCATTGGGTGTCCTGTTGGAGGAATTGTAATCTGTATTTATTCTAAAGAGCGAGATATGGCAGCATTAAAAATTATTGGACTTCGATTTTTTCAAAAACCGCTTTTTTCGAGTAAACAATATAATATTGAAGTATTAAAAAGATTACAATGGGCTTTTAGAGAACTTAATATCACTCGAGATGCATTTATTAAAATCTGTCCGGGTGATATTTTTACTACTTCTATTGATTATTTGTGGAAAAATGGTTATAATATTATAACAACAAAAGCAGATGGAATTGCACACATTTTAGCTGAAACGCGGTTTTTACAGTATTTAGAATCAATTGGAATTCCAAAAAATATTTTAGATGTAAATCCGAGAAAAATAGATTATGCTGCATTTCATAAATCGATAAACGATTTTTTACGGAAAAATCCAAAATTTAAACGTCGATTTTTTAAAACAGGATGGTATAAAGATAAGAAGAATTAATGTTAATATAAACGATTTATTTCATTATTTATTTTGATTAAACACTAATAAATTTAAATATCTAATATTATTTTAATTACTCATGAAGATATGGATAATATTAAGGATTTTAATTTTAATAATATTACCAATTTCAGTTTTATTTTATACGATTTCATCTAATATTTACATATATTCACAGTCAATAATTAAAGTGGAAACTATAACATTTCCAAGTCGGAATGGAGACATTGTAAGTGCAAATTTGTATTATCCAAAAAAGCCATTTTCAATGCCGTGTCCTGTAATTATCTATTTACATGGATTATCTTGGTCTAAAGATTTAGATGTGAGATTTCCCCTTGAATTGACAAAAAAAGGGTTTATGGTATTACAATTAGACCAAGAGGGGCATGGACAAACAAGTAGAGGGATATACGAACGAGAAACTTTAGGGCCATTATTTTGGGAAAATGTAATTGGAGCATTGGATTATATTTATTTAAGGAAAAACATATTTAATATCTCAGCAATTGGGTGTTTTGGTCATAGTTTAGGAGGTTGGGCTACATTAATGGCTAGTGTAATAGATCCTAGGATAAACGCTTCGATTTCATTGGCTGGTCCAAGTAATTTAACATATTTTTCTACGAGACATGATTTTGATAGACAATTCCATTTAATGAAAATACCATTTAATGAAGACATACTGCATAATCCAGAATTAAGGCGCAATCTTTCAGCAGTTCTTTATTTGAACGGGACATTTCCCGGGATAATTCCACAGGACTTGTTATTGATTTATGGCGGAGCAGACACGCTAGTACCTGCTCAACAAGGAGTGGATATAAATAAAACAATTAATAACTCAAAAAAATGTCAACTTGAAATCTTACCTGGGGCAGACCATAGTTTAATGAATACAGATTTATTCTATACAAATATTCGAGTTGTCCAATATTTTGAAGAAAAATTAATGGGAATTTCCCCTGAACCACGAAGTATTTTAGAGAAAGAAATAGTTTGGGTTCAAGTCTTTATGAACCAAATAGTCACCTTACTGCTAATTCAATATCTCATAGCTATATTCGCGTTTTTTATATATAGAAATATAAAAAGTTCAAGAATGCTAAATTCAGATCAAAAATTGAAAAATCAAGAATTTACTAAAAATAGAATTGAAAAATTAAAAACATTAGGAAGATTAACTTTATATATAACAATGGTATTAATTCCAGTATTTGGAATATGGGTTGTATTATATTTTTTACTTCCGATAATAAACAATTTTATTTTGACTATGATAATTGGAGGACTTTTATTCATTATTTATGCAATTGGCGTTCTTTGGTATAAAAATAGAGAAAAAGTAAACATTGATTTCATAAAAAGAAATATTAAAAAGGAATTAGATATAAAAAGTATTACATTAGGGGTTATTTTTGGTATATTACTTACGGTTATCTATTTCGTTATCAGTAATGCGTTTAAAATTATTTTCATTTATCCGAGGTCATATTATTATTACATAGAGAGTCTTCTCTTAGCTATACCAATATTTGGAATTGAATTGATTTTTAGAAAAATAATACAAGAAGAATTAATGAAGCATAATAAACATAAGAAATTCTTTTCAAATCTTTTGATTCGATGGACAACAGGATTTATATGTATAGGAGTATTATTTCCGATGCTCCAAATAACTAAGGATTATTATATCCCAACAACAATAGGAGCTATTTTTTTGACGGGAATTTCACTTACATCAATTTATCTATATGAAAAATCGCGGACTATTATAGAAGGTATTCTTTTTGAAACAATTTTTATAGCCTATATTTTTGCAAATTCATATTATCTATTTTTTTAATTTTATAATAAAAAATAAGAGAGAATAAAATTTAATATTCATGTTGGTCTTTTAATAGACGTGGAGGTACATCTTTTTCTCCGATAATTTTAAGCTCATAACCAATACCTAGTCGTTCTCCAGTTTCAGTTCCAAATCCAGCTTTAGAGATTGACCTAGCTTGCCTCTCAGCAGTTCTTTGGTCTATTAATTGTGTATCTTCATCAAAATAAAGTAACCACTTTTTTTCTTTTTCGTCCAATATCATTCTTATGCCTGACTCTGCGGGTTCGGAAATACGAGTGAATATTTTACCTGAAAATACCAAAAAACAATTTTGCTTCTTTTCAACAGTTGGTTCCATTGAAATTGAAATTGATTCACCTCTTGGAGTAATTACAGTTTGGATTTTTTCAAATGGAGAACCACTGGAAGTCTTTACAGGCTCTTGAGGTTTTATTACTTCTTTTTCAATTTTGGATTTGAATTCAGATTCTATTTTTTCAAGTTTAGATTCGTCCAATTTCTTTTTTTCATCAATATCTATTATTGCCTTAGATATACTGTTTATTTGTTCTTCAATTAATACCATCTGTTTAGAATAATAATTTTGAAGTGTTTGAATTTGGCCCTTTTGTAATTCTTTAACAAAAGTCATAGTATTATTATAAATTTCTTCTAATTCTTTTAGTTCTTTATATTGTACATCTTCAGCTGCTGAAATTGCACGTTTAAAATTAGAATCAAGATTAGGCTTAAAATTTTCAATTAATTGCCTTTTAATTACATTTAGAGCATTCTTATAATCATTTTTTAGAGTTTCCAACTCGTTTTTTAGTACCTGATTTATTTTATTTTTTGCGTTAATTTCTTGTTCTAATTTAAATGTTTGTTCCCTATTGCTCGTATTCTGTAATTTAATATTTTCAATTTTTTGTTTCAATTCAGTGATTTCATTGTTTTTTAGGATTAATTCATCGGATTTTCGGTCATTATATTCGCTTAATTGTGATACCTTCCTTTTTTCTTCTTCTAAATCTTGTTTTAATTTTTTTATTTCATCGCTTTTTTCTTTATTAATTTTTTCAATTTTTGTATTTAATTCATCAACTTTTTGAGTTTCTAGAGTTAGTTCGTTTCTTAATTTTTCAAGTTCATTTGAATAATTATTAATGATACGTTCATTCTCAGTTTTAGATGTTTTTAATTTTTCAAGTTCTTCGTCTAAAAGATTGATTTTATCTTGAGCTTGTTTCAAATTGTTTTGTAATGTTATTTTTTCAGTTTCAAGTTCTCTTAATTTCGAGTTAAGGGAATCAACTTTTCTTTCAAGTTCTTTTTTTTGCTGGGTTAAAAGGGTGATATTATTGTTTAATTCTTCAATTCTATTCTTTTTCTCTTCATTTTGAGATTTTAACCTTTTTAAATCAACTTGTGCTTCGTTTAATTTTCTTGATTTCTCTTCAATTGTGGAATCTTTTTGAGATAATAATTGAGTAGTTTCATTCAATTTATTATTTAATTCTTTAATTTTTTCGGTATTTAATTCTTTAATTTTTTCAATCTCTTTTTTCAAATCTTCGATGTCTTCAGTTAATCGTTGATTTTTCAAATTTAATTCATTTCTTTCATTTGTAATTTTTTGTATTTCTTTTCTTAATTCAGACATCCTCGTTTCCTTTTGTTGTAAAAGGTTGGAAACATTATCATCAGAATTTTCCGACACTATGATCATCCCAAATTAATATTTAAATTTTATATGATTAGTTCATTTGGTTTAATTTGGTTAATATTAAATATAAATAATAATAAGTAAATATCTTTTTATAAAATTACATTTTAAAAAAGAAATCAAGTTTGACTAATTTCTAAAATTTGGAATATAAGTTATGTTAAAAATGTAAGATTATTTTAGATAGGAGTTTTGTACTAATTAAAAATAAATTGGAAAGAAATTAAAATAAAAATATAATAAAATATTAGGTATAAAAATAATTAGAAAATAAATTAGAGTTTTTTGTATTCTTCCAAGACTTTTTCTGAAACGTCCATAGTGCTGCCGAACTTTCCTTCCTTGCGGTATTTTTCTGGTACTGCGTCTCTTGGTAATGTCTTCCAGTTAGACTCAACATCTAACCCGCCTTCAATCATTTTTGCAATAGCGGAATATAATTTTTCTGATTCTGTTTCGTAGCCGAGGTAATCTAACATCATTACAGCAGAAAGTAGTGTGGCAGTTGGATTTGCTACAGGTTCACCTTTATAATTTTTGCGGGCTAATACTGCAGGTGCAGACCCGTGAGTAGGTTCGAAATAAGAGGCTTTTGGTCCATATACACCAGATCCGGCAACACCAAGTCCACCCACAATTTCGGCAGCTTCATCAGAAAGAATATCGCCAAGCATATTGGGAATTACTATAGTATCATGATAATCAGGATATCTTAATAATCTTCTTGCGAAATCGTCAACAATATATGTTTCAACTGTAATTTCCGGGAAATAATTTTCAGCTATTTTTTTAATTCTATTAATAAACATCCTATCTTGGTCTCTTAGGACGTTTGGTTTACAGACAATTTCCAGTAGACCTTTGCCGATACCCTTTTCTTTTCGTTTCATACAAATTTCGCATGCTACTTTACCAATTCTATCAGTACCTTGTGGAGAAACTATACGGAATGCATATTTTGCTTTTTCGCCCCATTTTTCTAAATCAGCTTTTGTAATAACGCCTTTTCTAAAAAGAGCTTTAACTTTGCCTTCCTTTCCTGCAGCGGCATACATTCCTTCAGTTCCTTCCCTGACAAAAGTATAATCTACATTTTCAACAAGTTCAGTTTTCATAACCGTTTCCATTCCTTTAAAGTATTTAATGGGACGGATATTAGCAAAGTTTTGTAGACCCCATCGTAAATACGCAATAACTTGTAGTGCTTTCTCCTCAGTTGCTCCAAAAAGAATCGCATCGCATTTATCAATTGCTTCTTTAGTTTCAGGGGGAAACGCAGAACCGTGAGTTTTTATTGCAGATTCTCCGGCAGGCATTTCTTTTATTGTTAGTCCCGGGATTTTCATACCTTTTAATACATGAACAGTCCCATTAACAACTAATGGTCCAATACCATCGCCACCAATTGCGACAACTGTTTTTTCTTTTTTTTCTGCATTTGGCGACCTTAAAACACTAGGGGTTTCCATCAATTCCATTACAAACATTCCTCTCGTTAAATTAATATGATTTATATTCTTATTTATAAAATTGAATTGAATTTATTTAAAAATTTAGTAAGTCAGTCGATACTTTAAAAATTAAAATATAGAGATTATTTACAAATATCAAAATAAAAAAAATTAACATATTTCAATTAGCTCAAAATCTTCATTACCAACATTTAAATCAATAGCAAGTTTAATGTATTTAATATCTTTTGGACTCTTATTTCTTAATTTTTTCTCGACGTTCTTTAAAATACTTAACCCATATATATCTAAAGCAACCGGGTCAGAACTTGCACAAAGTATACCAAGATGATACTGTTTTCCTCCATGTCTAATCTCGTTTGTTTTTAATAAGGTTTCTATTCCATCCATAATAGTTAATGTGGGTTTAAAAAAAGTGTTTAATTCAGCAATAGTTCGGTTTATATCTTTTATTTTAGTATGACATTTTATTCTTTCTCCTTTTGATAAATACCCAAAAGCATTTTTTAATGCCCCGGTCATTTGACAATGTCCATGGACTTTTAAAATAGGTAGTGAAATTATTGTATCATAATTTAATGGCTCCTGTGCCACTTTTAATTTAAACCCGGAACGGCTTTCTATTATTTTCATATTATTGTAAAGATTAAACATTGGAATTGAATATTTATCACAAATTTTCTTTATTTCAGATTTATTAACCGAAAATCCAACACAATCTACAGCCGAAGCATCACCAACAGCAAGTTCATAACTATTTAATGCTTTTATTAATGCTTCAAATAATTTTAAATTTGTCGTGGTAGGATATTTTTCATAAGAAACGATATTTGGCTTTATAAATATTCTACCTTTCAATTCCTTTTTAAATTCTTTAATGATTAAGTCTACAAATTTTATTCTATCCTCAGATTTAGAATAATATACTTTAGACATTTTATTTTCCTATTCCAAGTTCTAATGTTAATTTAATAAAGAAATGATTAATATAAAATTTATTTGAAGGTAATCTGTGTAAATATTTATTTATTTTCCTTTATTCTTCATTTAAATATTGAATTTGCTAAATTAGAGTTATTGCTTAATTATTAATGGTTCTTTTTTAATTTCAATGCACGAGATTATAAGAATCATAAAGAAATAATATTTGACTAATTAAATTTTTGCCGAATTTTGTTGATTTTAATTGTAATATAATAACTACATAATAGAATAAAAAACATACATTAGATGAAAATGGAAAATATCTTAATTACAAGAGTAATAGAAAATTAAAATCCTTCTTATGAAATAAAAGAACAATTCATAAAAGATAATAAGGACTTTTATTTAAGAAATTTATAATGTAATAAGGAATTCTAGTCAAAAAAACAAACGGAAATTAATTAAATTTTTATGTTTTAATTTTTAATCAAATTATTTTAAATTGATAATAACTTATTCAGAAGGATAATTTTTATAAATGGGATATAATTAAATAACCTAGAATTTTTTTTGGTGATACTGATTAACAAGTTAGAATTAATTAAATTATCAGTGGGAATGATTGGTAATTCATTTGCATATATGATTTTTTATTTTCTATTACCAGTTTTTTATAAAGAATATGTATTTAAGCCGTCTTTGTCATTATTGGGGCTTGATAATATATTAAATACAGTATCTTTTTCTATGATTACAATACCATTTGCAATAAGCGCATTAGTCTACATATTTTCAGGTCATATTTCTGATAAGACAAGGACAAGGTTTGGACGGAGGAGACCTTATTTACTCCTTGTTATTCCATCGGCAGCATGTTTTATTTTTCTTGGACTACCACCAAATATTTTAATATCAATGGGCTTTCCCCAGAATTATATTTTATTGTTGATACTCGGGACATTATATGTTTCTTTATATAGAATATTATATTGTAATTATATTGCGCTATACGTAGACTTAACGCCACCAAATCAGCGGGTTTCAGCCTCAATTTCAATTAATTTATTTGGAATGATTGGGACAATAGCTACATTTATAATACCGCTTGTTTTTGAAGGTATGTCTTCATTTTTAGAAATAACGGCATTAGTTGGAAGTATTTATTTATTGTTGATGTTATTCGTATTTTTTTTAGGGCCTAAAGAAGACCTCGAAAAAATAAATAAGATAGATTTAAAAGAGAAAATTCCAGGATTTTTTAAGTCATTTAAAGATAGTATTACAGATTATAATTTCAAATATTATTTAAGTGCTTCATTCTTTTTTGTATTAGCATATTCATTAATGACTACGGTATTTATGGACTTTTTAAAATTTAAACAGACATATATTCCTGTTGAATTTTGGAATATATTTTTAGTTTTATTAATAGTAGCTGTTTTTGGTTTTTGGTTTTATTCAAAAATGTCTAAAAAAAGAGGAAAAATACCAACTTTTAAGATTGCGCTTTATATTGGATTTTTAGTCCAACCTTTTATGATTTTTTTGGGCATAGCAGGTAGTCCATTATCATTAATAATTCAATTAATCATTGTTTTTGCTATACTACTATTTGTATTACTAGCGGTACTTACATTTCAGAACGCAATTTTAATGGATATAGCACCTCCAGATAAAGAAGCAACATATTCAGGGATTTGGCTATTTGTTTCAGTGATTGGAATGCCCGTTGCTAGTGGACTGGTAGGTTTGATCAATGATGTTTTTATCAATGGACCACCTATATTAAATTTCTGGATTTATAGGACAGGAGAATATCCGGGACATGATTTTGCTTATGCATTACTTCTTTTGATCGCTTCCATAAGTTACTTCATAAGTTATTTATTCTTAAGAAAGGTCAAATATAAAGAAGAACTTAACAAATAAAATATAATGAAAAATAAAATAAAAAAAAGAAAGAAACACAATTACTTAAACTAAAGCAGCTATTTTTTCATTTAATATAAATCCAAATTTTTCCCATAAGAATTTTCCATAGCAATTTAATGTGAAATAACCACTTTCTAATTTTTCTATAACTGGAAATTTTAGACCAGCATGGGGGGAGAAAATACTCAATTCATCAATAGTTTTTTTAATTTCGTTAATTTCTAAGTTTTCAGATGTACAAAAATCTTGGATATTTATTGGTTTTTCCGACATACCTACTTTTCTAAAAATTTTTGCATACATATTATTTTTAATAGTAGTCCGCATTAACAGTTCCCAATTCATTCGCATGATTGAAATCTCTTCAATTTCATTGCATTCTGCCTTGGAAGCAAATTTTAAAAATTCTAAAGCCCTGTACAAAGATTTTTTAATATCCTTGTTGGTGGAGATTCTTATTTCATTAAATGTAAAAATACAATCAAAAATTTTTAGGGGGTAATTAATATGAAATAATTCAGAAATGAAAAGCCAGAGATCCTTATCAATTTGAAAGTCTTTTTCTAATTTTATAACTAAATCTTCTTTTTTACTAAGTAAATCATCTAAATTTGCCGAAATTTTTTCGATTAACTTTATAAAAATATCAAATAATTTCTTTTTAATTTCAGATAGCTGCTCTACAAATCTATCTTTTTTGAATTCAATTAATCTTGGGTCAGGTAAATTCATTTTTAGCTTTTGGGCTGGTTTGGGTTGTTCTTTTTTAAGAAGAGATATAAACGCATTTGGTTTCCTTCCAATGCTTAAAGCTTCTTCTAAATCACTAATTCTACTTATCAAAATTTCATATTCTTTAAGTAGATTTTGAATTTCATTCAAAATATCGAACCCCTAACAAGAATCTCTTTTTCAAAATCTAAATTTAATTTTTTGATTTTTAAATACATCAATAATAAATAATAAGGAAATTCCTTCTTATATAATTTGCTGAAAACTATTTCCCATATTTTTTTCTATTAAATATTTTAAATAGAACTGAATTTAAATTATTTTAAAAACAAAATTTATTAATAGTAATAGTTTTAGGTAATATTTTTATGAAAAATTTTCATTTACTTATTTTATTTTTTATACATAATCCAAATAATCATTATAAAGAGAATTCTACTCCAATTAAAATATTAGACATTAAATAATAACCATTTATCAAATAACAATTATTTAAATATTAGATTAACAATAGAAAAGTTAAAAATTTTTTAAAAGAAATTAAAACATAAGTCATTAAAGGCAGAATTTATAAATCATAAAAAAAATTAGAAAATATTAAAAGATTTATTTAATGGAAGAGAGAGATAAAATGATTAAAAAGGGAGATAAAATAGGTATAAAAATTATTGGCTTTTTATTTATGTTAGTTGCAATAGTCTTTTTTATTGTAGGAATTTTATGCCAAATACCATCGGTTAAGATCCCATCTACGTCAATTATTGGAGAAATATGGCAAAATTACATTGTTAACTTACCATATTTAGGTTCCTATTTAAACAAATTGACACCATTTTTAATCTCATATATGCAGATTTTGGGTATCGTATTGATAATTTTAGGGATTATTTTAGCGATTGATTCAATTGGACTTTTTAAATTAAAGAAATGGGCGCATTCCTTAGCTGTATTGCTATCAATTATTGCAATTATAGTATTATTGGGGATTATATTTGTTTGGTATCTCCTAAAATCTGATATTAAGGAGGAATTCGGTAAATCTTAAAGAATTTAATTGAATTATTATTAATTTTTAAAAATTATTTGATTTATAAGAAAGATTGATTTATAAGAAAGATATTAATTTGAAGATGTCCAAATATGACATTAATTTAAGAATTTTTCATAATTAAAAAAACACTTAATAAGATAAAGAATAAAAGCCAGTATCAATTAAAACGAAAATGTGAAGTAAAATGGTCGATATAAATTGGGATGAACTTGGATTTGATTTTATTCCTACTGACAAAATGTTCATATCAAAAGCTGATGCATCTGGTAATTATGATGAAGGAAAGGTAGTGCCATTTGGTAATATAGAATTATCTCCTGCTGCGTGTGTACTGAATTATGGTCAAGGCGTATTTGAAGGGATGAAGGCGCAACGGACGAAGGACGGAAAAATAGTGTTATTTAGGCCCCTTGAGAACGGGAAAAGAATGAAGGAGTCGGCAGAACGATTGGCAATTCCACCTTATGATCCAGAAAAATTTGTTGAAGCGGTAAAAGCCACGGTTTTAGCAAATAAAGATTATATACCGCCTTATAAAAAAGGTTCATTATACATTAGACCAATTCTTTTTGGTTCTGGAGCAATTTTAGGCGTAGCACCTTCACCAGAATATACATTTATCGTATTTGTGGTCCCAGTGGGTCCATATTACAAGGAAGGGTTTAATCCTATTAAATTAGAAATTATTAAAAATTATCACAGGGCAGCTCCAAAAGGAACAGGCGCAGCTAAAGCTATCGGAAATTATGCGGGGTCACTAGTACCTGGAAAATTGACGAAGTCTAAAGGTTTTGCTCAAGAAGTCTATTTAGATGCGAAAAATGAAAAATATATCGAGGAAGTAGGTACTGCAAACTTTTTCTGTGTTGTAGACGGTGTTTTATTAACTCCTCGATTGACCGGGTCAATTTTGCCAGGTATTACAAGAAAATCAGTGATACAATTAGCAAAAGATAAATTAGGAATGACAGTCGAAGAAAAAGATATACCGTATGAGGAAACCTTTAAATCATCAGAAGCATTTTGTACAGGCACAGCTGCAGTAATCACACCAATTGGGTCTATTACTTTTGAAGAAAAAGAATACATTTTTAATGATTTTAAGGTAGGCCCAGTAACACAAAAATTATATGATCTATTAGTAGGAATTCAAAGAATGGAAATTGATGACTCATATAATTGGGTTGAAGTTGTTAAATAATTTTATATTTGTCCAATTTCTTCTTTTTATCTATATTTTTTATCATAATTTTTTCTCTTTAATCTCAAATTTTTGTAGGTAGTCATTGTAAAATTTTTTTAACTAAAATTAGAAAAAAACGGTGTGGATAATAATAAAAGAATATTCTACTTAATTTATCGATTTTAAAATAATTATTTTTTAAATGAATTAAATAAATTAATAAATAAAAGTTATTTAATTTTTATTTACTACACATATTAAATAATAACAATAAAATTAATGGTGAATATAAAATTGGCAGAAAAAGAAAGTTATGAAAAAAAGTTACCGATGTTTTTTGGGAACAAGATAACAGCTTTGTTATTTTTAATTAATACATTATTGCTTCTTTTCCAAGCGACTACAACCGTTTTAGGTGCATTTGGGATAATTCCTTATGGCAATTTGCCGGCTATTTTAAGTGGATCGCCGGATTTAGTAAATGCGATATATGGTTTTTTTCTTCAAACGGTCATATTAACTATTAGTTTTGCAGGTGTATCATTTATTTGTTTTGTAGGGATCTATCAACAACAAGAATGGGCAGCAGGAATAAGTTTAATATTAACAGGATTAATTAGTATAAATATGGTAGTGCATTTAATTTTCAGTTATAATTTATTTGGATTTTTTAATACATTACTTGAATTCACAATATTTGCTCTTTCAACAATAGCATGTGGATATATAATTAAAAATTTTAAAAAATATACATGAGGCGATTTTTTGAAGAAAAAATATTATTTAATTATATCCCTCATAGTATCGGGAATTTTATTATTAAATATATCTAATATCAGCTATATGACAACAAAAAACGGAACAGGTACTCCAATTATCAAACACATACCAGTGAAGACAACTAATATTGGTTATGATTTATTGATATCATGTGATGTGATATATTCTGGAAATTTTATAGCTCAATTAATGATTAGAAAACCGGGTGTTTGGCAATATAATATTACAAATATGACCCATGGTTTCGGAAATACATATTATACAATTATTCCAGCAAAAAATGTAACAGTTGCTGGACTTGAATATTATATTAAAGTATATGTTAATGAAAATATAACAGTAACTTATCCTTATTCTAATGCTTCTGATAATCCTCTGAAAATATTGGTGAGAAACTATTACATGGAATATTCACTTACACCAATATATTTTGGAATCATTGTAATACTAATATTCACTATTCTTTATGTAGTTGATATTATAGAGATAAAGAATCCATGGGGAGGCAAAAAGAATTGAACAAAAGAAATCTATTCCTTTCAATTTTAATAGTAAATGTCTTATTTTTACAGCTTGTAGCTCCTAGTCTAATGAATCTTATTCAATATAATTCTTCAATCCAACACTCTAATTCGGGAGAAACATTACATAAAAGTGCTACAAAATATAAGTGGACATATATTGGATATTTTTGTGCTGACAATAATCTTGACGAGTATGGGGTAGATGATATTAATGAAATAGAAACGGGAATGGACAATTCAGCAAATATTTCAATAATAACTATAATTGACCGATATCATTCAGGTGCAACGACCTATAGAATTCAACATGATACTTCGTCCGCAATAACCTCTCCAATAGTCCATCCAACAGGAATTCCGAGCGAACCAAACATGGGTGATGGGACAACACTGAGGACTTTTTTAAAATGGGTATTTCAAAATTATCCTGCTGAAAAATATGTTTTAGACCTATGGGATCATGGTGGCGGGTGGTTTGGAATTAGTTTCGATGATCATTCAGGACAAGATGGTCTATCATTATCTGAGGTAAGAGATGCAATTTCTGGAGCCCTCGCAGATGCGGGTGAAGATAAAATAGATATCATTTCAATGGACGCTTGCTTAATGGGTATGTTAGAAGTAATGTATTATCTTCAGGGTTTATGTGATGTCCTTGTTTCCTCAGAAGAGACAATTTATGCTCCAGGATATCCATATAAAACTATTATTGGTGATTTGTGCCTGTATGGAGATACACACACTACATACCAAATTTCAAGTATGATGGTCGATGATTATGAGACTTATTATAATAGTTATAGTGGTTGCACACTGTCCGCTGTAAATTTGTCCAGTACTTCATATAATGACCTAACTACGACTTTTAGTCATTTTGCAGATAGTCTTTATAATAACCTGTTAGGACAAAGTTCACAAGTCCAATCTGCAAGAGAACAGACTCAAGAATTTTATTATCCATCTTTTATTGATTTATATGATTTTTGTGATTTTCTTACACCAATGGGTTTATCTTATATAAGCTCAAATGCTAGTGCTTTAAAGACTGTAATAAATAAGGTAGTAATAAATTATGCAGCTACAGGGACAAGTAGAGCTAAAGGGATTAGTATTTATTTTCCAAAAACCAGTTCAGATTATAGGTCATCTTATGGGTCTCAATTAATTTCTACATCGACCAATTGGGACAATTTTTTAAATTACTATTATACAGTACCAAAAGTATCAGTGGACATATCAAATTATTACACAAATGAAACAATAAAGCAAGGTAAAACATTAAAACTCTCAGTTACATTAAAGAATACTGGTGAAGTTCTTGCATCATGTGTGAATGGGTCATTACAATCAAATAATCCAAATATCACAGTTAATCCGGCCAATAATTTTTGTAATTATGGCTCAATTTCAATAAATTCATATAAAACAGGGACATTTATCTTTAATGTAAGTCCTACTATAATAAACAGGTCAATGTTTGTATTGTATTTTATCATGAATACTAAATTTTCAGGTATAACTAGAATAATTCATCGAAATATCTCATTATATTTTATAGTAGGAGTAGATACGGTTATGGGTGGAGATTCGTTTAATTCAGCGGTATCAATTTCTTGGGGCGAATCTATTGGAATTTTGCCGGGGCCTGCTAATGATAGGTCAAGTTGGTATAAGATTAACATTTCAAAAAGTGTTTCTACAATATTATTCAATCTGACAAGTCCAGTTCCAGCTGCTGATTTTGATCTATATATTTATTCGCCCTCGGGAATTTTTATAACAGCTGCGGTTTCATCTAGCTTTCCAGATTTAACAAGTGTAACAACCACCGAAACAGGAGAATATAGAATAAAAGTCCACCCTTATACAGGAGAAGGGCTTTTTATTTTAAACCTTGTAAAAAACCAAACCTGTGAAGATGGAAATAGTATTGGAACTTCTTTCGAAATTAATTTGCCAACTGATGCAGTAGTATATGGAAGTTTGCCCAATTCTGGAAATTCTAATGGGTATCTAATTTTTAGAATAGTTTTATTAGCAGGACAAGTCTTAATCCTATCATTGACAGGAGATGCAGGGACTGATTTTGACATATATATATTAGATAGTTCTTTTACTTCGGTCGATTCATCGACATCGAGCTATTACCCTGAACGAACAGCATATAGAGCCGAAACATCAGGAGTTCATTATATCATTTTAAGTGCTTATTCAGGTTCTGGATCATTTTCAATGGAAGTTTCAGTTAGCGCGGGATACTTTTTTGATTGGACAACTATTATATTAATTATAGTGATTGTAATAATCGTTATAGCAGGTATATACATTTATTGGAGATATTTTACATAGAAATCTTCTAATACATTAATTCTTACCTTTTTTTATTGTTTTAGATCTAGTAAATTTATCATTTCTCTTTATTACAGAAGATAACCAAAATTATTTTAAAAAATACATATTATAGAGATAATTTCCAATTTTAAAAAATGGACATCTTAAAATATTTTATGATTATAAATCAATAGCCCTTGTGAGAATCACAATTTTTTAAAAAAATTTAAAGAAATCAACAAAACGTTTAAATGGAATTGTAATTAAAAGTAATTTAGAGAATAAATTAAGTTTTGTGATTTTATGGTTTCAGATAGGATAGAACAAAATATAGATAATTTAAAACGCCCGGAACCAATTACAGTAAAAAGCGTCCCAGCTTGTTTTCAAGATGGTAAAACTTTTAAAACATCTAGATTTGAGTGTGTTATGTGCGACTTTTTTGAAGAGTGTAAGAAGGCAAAGATATAGTTTAATTTTATGTTTATTAATTTATTTAATATTAGAATAAAAAATATTGAAAAAAAATACTCCAAATTTCAGAATTTTTCTTTAAGAATCTTTAGAATCACATCATTTGCACTTTCCATTTTTTCAAGAATGTTAGAAGTATCTTTTAAGCGATAATTGTCTACATTTTTTAAGATTTTTTTAGTCAATTCAGCGGCTTTGGGTATATTTCGTTCATAAAATAGAGGTAAATTATGTTCTTGTAGATATCTATCAGGGTCAAGCAAATCCAGTTGGACGCAATTTACAGCGGGAGTGCCTATTAATGCTGATTCCCGGGTCATTGTAGCACCACCACTTACAACAACATCTGCAAATTTCATAAGACTTATAGAATCTACAGCTTTTGTTGGAATTATTATTTTTTCTGGGCCCCATTGGTCAAGAAAATATTTAGCTTGCTCTTTATATCGCGGAAAAACTACTATTTTTATCTCAGGAAATTCTTCAACTATCTTTTTAACGATGAGAGCATTTATAGGAAGATTAGGATTTAAATCGGGATTGTCCATAAAATATGAAGAATGTGCTTCATCAGGTCTGAATACAGCAAAACGGTCATCCAAAGTTAGTCCAAGTTCAGATAGGATATTTGGGTCAAATTTGGCGTTTTTTGTCCAAGCTAATTCGTCTACTCCATCATATGTATACAAATTTTCAGGGAGTACGCCCCATTTTAATGCTTTATCTTTAGGAATAGAAGTTGGTAGAATTGCATATGTTGTTAGAGGAAATGTCAAACGCCAAACAGGTATTGCGTGTGGTGAATTATCAAAGGTTATAATTGGAATTTTTAGACCAAAAGCAACGCGGACTCCACCAGGTGAAGCTTGAGATATTAAGACATCTGGTTTACCCTCTTTATCAATAATTATTTCTGTTAACTCTTTTACTCTAATAGCGTAATTTAAAAGTTTTTCCTCTAAGGTATAACCCAATTTTCCTACTGGATAAAAATTGATTTTAAAAACTTCTTTTAAAAAACTATAATTGTAATCTATATCACGAGCTGTAATGAAATAGTCCCAATTAAGTTTGTTAAATTCCGTTGTTAAACTACATGCTATTCTACTTTGCTTAGTTGTGCAACTGTCCATCCAAATTTTTAATTTTCTAATTTTAATCGACCATTAAATTATTACAAAAATAATTTGAATAAAAAGTATTTTAAATTACTTTAAATGTTTATTAGTTAAAATATTTAATTTATAATGGATTTAAAATAAACATTTATTTATTACTTCTGAGATTTAGATGTGGTCATTATAAATGAAGAAGATTTTGATATTGGGAGCTGGTGGTCCAGCTGCTTATAATTTTATTAGTGCATTAAGATTAGTAAAAGGAGAAAATTTTTTTCTTGTAGGTAGTGATGCTAATAAATGGCATTTGAAATTAATGGACGTTGATAAAGATTATTTGGTACCTCGTTGTACGGACCCTAATTATTATGATTTGATTAATGAGATAATTGAGGAAAATGATATAGAATTTGTCCATGCGCAGCCGGACATAGAGGTCAAATATTTATCAGAAAATAGAGAAAAAGTTAAAGCAAGGACATATTTACCAGCTAAAGAGACGGTCAAAATCTGTCAAGATAAAGAGAAAAGTGCAAATATTTGGTTAAAAAATGGATTAATCAAATATAGTACAATAAAATTGAGAAAAGAATCATTAGAAAATGATATTCAGAGAGCTATTAAAGAATTTGGCTTTCCTTTCTGGATTAGGGCGACTAAGGGTGCAGGAGGTAGAGGGAGTACACCAGTGTATAATTTTAAAACTGCAATTTCCTGGATAAACTACTGGAATTCAAGAGGAATGGATTGGGAATTTATAGCTCAAGAATATTTACCCGGAAGAAATATAGCGTTTCATAGTATTTTTAGAGATGGAGAATTAATAACATCTCAGGCAAGAGAGCGGCTAGAATATATTTATCCATATCTTGCACCAAGCGGGATAACTGGTACACCTGTTGTGCAGAAAACAATTAATGACAATAAAATAAATGAAATAGCTACAAAATCAGTTATTTCTATAGATAAACATGCAACAGGGATATTTTGTGTTGATTTAAAACTAGATAAGGAAAATATACCATGCCCTACTGAAATTAATGCTGGTAGATTTTTTACTTCAAATTTATTCTTTGCATTTGCAGGTTCGGAATTAAATATTCAAGAAGCAAATTTGCAGTACCTTTATATAAAATTAGGTTATGGTGAATATTTGCCATCAAATATTAAAAAATATAATATTTTACCTGAAGGACTTTATTGGATTAGACATATAGATTGTGGATATCATTTAATTTTTGAAAAGGATTTGAAATGGAAATAGAGAAATCACACAAAATGGACAACTTAAAAAAAGTATTGTCAAATATAAAAGTCATAATTTTTGATTTAGAAGGTACTATTTTAGAAATGGATGCAGATTGGGAAAAAATGAGAAAAAAGATTAGCGATTATTTCTTAGAGAATTTTAATATTAAATTAGAATTTAAACCGATCCTTTTAAAAATTGATGAAGCTTTAGAACTTTTATCAAAAAAAAGACCAATAAACGAACTCAAACAAATTAAAGAACACGCATTAAATATCATTGAAGAAACACACATAAATGCTGCAAAAAATTCGACATTATTTGATGGTATAAAGGATTTATTAAAAAAATTAAAAAAATTAGGTTATCAACTGGTAGTTTTTACACGTAGCGGAAAAAAATCCACCAAGATTTTATTGGAAAAAAATGGACTAAATAAATTTTTCAAAATTGTAATTACGAGAGAAGATACCGAACATTCAAAACCTTCTTCTGAAGGAATAATTAAAATTATGAATTATAATAATTTTAACCCAGATAAATACCTAATAATTGGAGACCACCCTTATGATATAATATCAGGAAAAAATGCAAATATTCATACATTAGGGGTTTTATCTGGTATTGCTTCTAAGGACGACCTGATAAAAGTAAGACCAGAATTTATTCTAAATAATATCGTAGAACTTCTTGATTATCTTGATTAAATTTGTATTTTATTAATTTTCGATTAAATTACCATAAATTTTTTACCATATCCATCTGAGAAAGCCACTTCCTTTAGGGAGTGGATGAACCGGATAAGAATTGTTATTAGGATTAAGAATATTAAAAGGATATTAAAAACTAGAGGTTTAAAAGGTTTAAAACTATAAATATATAGTGAAAGTAACGAGGTCAAATGAGTAGATGAAAATTAATAGAGCAATCAAAGTCAGGTTGTACCCGAATGGAGCACAAGAGGAGATGCTAAACAAGACTTTTGGTTGCTGTCGTTTTATCTACAACAAAATGCTCGAAGAACGGGTTAAGGTCTATGAAGAATTGAAGGGCGATAGCCAAGCCCTTCACGACCATAGATATAAGACCGAGAAAGAGTATAAAGAAGAGTTTGAGTTCTTAAAAGAGGTGGACGCAAAAGCATTGCAATCTGAATGGAGACATCTTAAATCAGCTTATACGGACTTTTTCAGAAATCTGAAAAAAGGGATTAAGAGTGGCTTTCCCAAGTATAAGTCCAAGAAATCACGACAATCCTATACCACTTATAACATCAATGACAATTGTAAGATTGATTTTAAGAAAAGGAAACTCAAGCTCCCAAAAATTAAGGGATGGATAAATTATAAAGATAATAGAAAATTTGATGAAGAGATTAAGCATATAACGGTCTCAAAGACCAGAAGCGGTAAGTATTATGCGAGTATTTTGATAGAGATTGAGTCTGATATACAACCTAAGCAAGAAATACAGGAAGCCAAGATAATTGGGTTTGATATG
>Ga0164318_10001125_pt1 | contig 23105 bp, 20 predicted proteins | sample GuaBasSedimGuay9_FD_113734 | JGI IMG/M metagenome (GOLD analysis project Ga0164318, IMG submission 113734) | Subseafloor sediment microbial communities from Guaymas Basin, Gulf of California, Mexico - Guay9, Core 4571-4, 0-3 cm | ecosystem: Environmental > Aquatic > Marine > Hydrothermal vents... | reverse complement strand
CCCCGGACATTTTATAGACATTCCTCTTGTCCTGCTCATTCTGGGAGGAATTGGCTCCGGGATCATCTCCCAACATAGCCACCATGCCGCCGATAACATTCATCAATCCCAACTGTACAAAGGTATCAAGCGCCACATTCAATCCTACACTTTTAAAAAATACACAGGAAAGATTGCCGTTTAATGCAGCCCCGAATGCCACCTCCGTAGCCACCTTTTCATTAACTGAAAATTCAAAATAAAAAGGACGTTCAGTTTCTGTGACGCTTTGAATGGCTGTTGCGATCTCAGGGGTTGGTGAGCCGGGATAAGACGTCACCACTTTAGTCCCTGTTTCTATCATTGCCCTGACAACGGCCTCGTTTCCCATTAAAATTTCCTCAAAGGGATTTTCACCTGTAAGGATATCACCTAATTTTTTCATTTATTCTTCCTCGGAAAACAAGTTGGTATTTACCAATTACAATATCACAAATTCTTTTTTCAAACACTATAAAAATATCTATTTCTGATCCTTGTTACAGCAGGGCAATCACATGTAAAGGCCATACAGGAAGCAATCAACGATTCCCTGCAATAATAGTGAGTTTTGACAAGGTTAATTTTTGCCAACCGCTTTCGAACAGTTTCAGATTAATTTTTAACTGGTTTTGAGTTTTTTAAGTCCACTTTCCGATCCCAGGAGAATCATGACACCATTATCTTTAAAAATAAAATCTGCTTTTGGGATAAAGTACACCTTTTCAGAAATCATCTCCTTGATTGCAATAATCTGAACATCATACCGATTGGGCAGTTTGACCTGCCGGAGTGATTTTCCGATAAAACTTTTTGGTACTGCCAGTTCTATTATCCCATACCCTTCCATAAACGGCAGGTAATCTATTAAATTTGGATTATGGAGCTTTTCAGCCATAGAAATGGCATTATCTTTTTCCGGAAAACAAATATCCCGTACCCCTAATTTTTCAAGTACCCGTTTATGGGGTTCATTAATTGCTTTTGCAACGATATGCCGTATACCGGCCTCTTGGAGGTTAAGAACTGCTAAGATTGAATTACTCAAAACAGACCCAATACTGACCACCGCTACATCCATCTCCTTTACACCCAAAGAACCAATAACATCTGCATCGGTAGCATCTGCCACAATAGCCTGTGTTACTTTGGTCTTTATACGATCTACAAGTTCCGGTTTTTTATCAATGGCCATTACATCATGACCTTTGCTGTAAAGGTGTGTCGCCAGAAAATATCCAAAATTTCCAAGCCCGATTACTAAAAACTGTTTCATGGGTTTCTCCTTATCCTATCATGATATCATCCCGGGCATAAGAATACTTCTTTGCTGCTCCATGCCTGCTGATAGCAATAGCAATCACCAAAGGACCAATCCGCCCGACAAACATCATCATCGTAATAATCAGTCTGCCGGCCGTTGAAAGGGTAGATGTGATACCGGTTGACAACCCGACTGTGCCAAAGGCACTCATATTTTCAAACATTAATTCCAAAAATGCCCCCCTGCTGAATCGATGAGAAACCTCCCCAATCTCTGTTTGCTGTAACAGTATAATTCCAATGGTGATTACAAAGAAACTGACCATGATGAGGCTGACAGCTTTGGTAATACTTTCATCAGATATCCTCCGGTAAAAGATTTGAGGAGAGTCCTGCCCGAAAAGCCGGGACACCCCAAAAATAATTATGGTTGAAAACGTTGTGATTTTGATTCCACCACCGCATGAACCGGGTGCCGTGCCGATGAACATCAAAATCATGGCTAACAGCAGAGTTTCATTGGTTAATTCTCCAATTTGAACGGTATTGAATCCGGCAGTCCTGGCATTTACAGATTGGAAAAAAGAAGCCAGTAGTTTATACGGTATTGTCATTTCCTTTAAAGTGTTCTGCCATTCTAATAAAAAGAATGCTGCCGTGCTGATAAAAAGAAGCAGCACCGTGCTTGAAAGGACCAGTTTTGTATGCAGGCTCAAATGGGACCACATCCGCCTGGAAAATGATACATTTTTTATTTCAGAAAGAACAACAAAACCGATACCACCAAGGATAATCAAGGCGCTGATGGTAAGATTCAATACCCAGTCATGCGTATAGCCTGTAAAACTGTTTGAAAAAAGCGAAAAGCCTGCATTGCAAAATGCACTGACAGAGTGAAATACAGAATAAAAAATTCCCATCCCTGTTGTCTGACCGGAGTGGAATCGGAAAAATAATATCACGGCACCTATAGATTCAATCGCAACTGTAAATAAGACAATGTCTTTTATAAGAGGCAGCGTTCCTTTTCCATGGCTCAAGCTGTATGTATCCTGAAGCAATATTCTACCAGTAATACTGACTTTTTTCCCAATTGAGAATAAAAAAATGGTTGATAATACCATAATACCAATACCACCCACCTGGATCAGAGAAAGGATAACCATCTTCCCAAAGAGGGTAAACGTTCCTGCGGTATCGACTATGGTTAATCCAGTGACACAGACGGCAGACGCGGCAGTAAACAGGGCATCAACAAAATGAAGATGATCGTTTGTGGAAACCGGTAAATACAATAAAAAAGTCCCCAATATAATAAGAGCGGTATAACCGATTACAGCAATTCGACCGGGTGAATTTGAAAAAGATCTTTCCAATTTGCTTATAATTAATTTCATATAAAAAGTCGTAAAGTTACTAATCCATTATTTCTTGATATTCAGGGTCAGGTAGTGAGAATATTTTCCATCACTAACACGCAGGAGGAGAAAGTTTTTCTTCCTATTTTGTGTGAGGGCCTGCTTGAATTCATCGACATTGTTTACTTGCTTGCGATTTATTTCCAGAATCAACATGCCGGGTCTGAGTCCAGCTGATGCGCTGATCGTACCAGGGTTCACCTGTGTGATAACCACTCCCTTTTCCCCCTGATACCCCAATTGTTCGGCAAGGCCCGGCGTTAGAGTCTGAACGGTTAATCCCAACTCTGCCAGAGTATGCGATGCAGTGTCGGCGACTGAACCATCATCATGGAGTTTACCAATAGTGACATTGAGAATACGACGTTTCCCATCACGCAATATTGTAATTTTCTCTTTTGACCCAGAGGCTTTAAGTGAAACACGATTACGAAATGCGCCGACATCTTTTACCGGTTTGTCTCCAAACTCTAAAATCACATCTCCTTGTTTCAATCCCGACTTTTCAGCCGGAGAATCTTTAGTAACCTGGGCAATCAATATCCCTTTAAGATCATCCAGGCCGAATGATTCTGCTAACTCAGGTGTAAGGTCTTGGATGATGATTCCAAGATACCCTCGAGTTACCCCCCCGGTTTTGATCAATTGATCTTTTACCGCCTTGACCATATTGATGGGGATGGCAAAACCAATGCCCATATAACCACCATTACGGGTAAAGATGGCTGTGTTCATACCGATAACCTTACCATCCAGATTTACTAAAGGGCCTCCTGAATTACCGGGATTTATGGCGGCATCAGTCTGAATGAAATTTTCATAATCTGCAAGTCCAAGACTGCTTCGTCCCTTCGCGCTGACAATACCGGCAGTAAGTGTATGAGACAGACCAAAGGGATTACCGATGGCAAGAACCCATTCACCCACTTCGAGTTTATCTGAATCTCCTAAGTCCAGTACCGGTAAATTTTCAGCGTCAATCTTGATCACGGCTATATCAGAATGTGGATCCGTACCAATCGTCTTAGCTGCATATTCCCGGCCATCTTGAAGCTTAACCGTGACTTTATCCGAGCCGCCGACCACATGGTTGTTGGTTAAAATATATCCGTCTTCAGAAAGAATAAAACCAGAACCTTGTCCCACTAAACGCTGTTGTTGCTGGGGTGCATGAGAGTAAGGGTAGCCACCAAAGAAATGTTTTAAAAATTCTTCTCCAAGGGGGTTTTGGCCCTCAAATGGAGAGGAGGATTCAACAACACCTTGCCTATCAACAATTTTTTCCACCTTGATAAACACCACTGAAGGTGAGACCATTTTTGCCACGGCTGCGAATGCTTTTCCGGTTTTTTTCAAACTTTCCATACCGTTGTTTTGTGAATAGGCAGCAGGCACAAACATGCCGGATGTCAGAATGATAATAGTGCAAAAAGCAATGAGGTTGAATCGACTCCATATTTGCATTAACTTATTTTGTTTTTTTTTCGAATTAATCTTATTTGTTCTCCTTGTGTGATGGATGAGTGGAATTTACTGCTGTTAAGTTTTTTGTGGTAGTTTTTTACTTGACGATACAGTTTATCAAAAACAATTTGGATGGCCAGATAGAGATTCTCATGACCATTGTCTTTGCCTGAGTTATGCGTTGCAACCAAAGTTTTCCGAGTACATGAGACAGTGGCCGTCACAAGACACCTGTGTTTCAGCTGCTTTTCGGAAGTTGGCTGATCAACCATTACGTGACAGCGCTGAATAAATGAATCGAAACGATTTAGTTTGCTTGCCTGTTCCTGGATAAAACTCCTTGCATGGCCAGACCCGCAACCATGCCTGAAAATGATATTCATGGGAAATTGAACCGTAGATCCCCTCTCTCTGAATAACAACCGCTGTAGATCTGTTGAGCTTTGCTTGAATGGTATCACCTGCGCAATTGTGGTAAACAAGTCATCAATATCAAATGGTTTATCGATTACCACTACTGCGCCAAGTTTTTTAGCCCTTATATGGGTAACTTCATCGCCAAATGCTGTGATAAGGATCACGGGTGGAAAGTCCTCATAGTCTTTGATGGCCTCAAGTACCTGCGTTCCGGTTACACCCGGCATCCGAATATCTGAAATGATCAAATCAAAGGTCTCTGTTTCTCCCAAGGTATCCAAAAAACCCAGTCGCTTCATTAAACTGTTACCGTCCTTGCATTCCGTCACATCAAAGCCTTCTTCTCGCAGGGACCACGCCAGCATCTTCCGCATCTCCAGGTCATCTTCTGCAAGTAAAACGCGGTAATCATTCTCAGTACTTTCTATCTTAGGATGCCATTGTATCTTAAAGCTTTGTCCTTTTTTTTTATTCATGTTCTTTCCTTTTTTATCTATTTGCAGTGATTGATATTAATCTCATCTTAATTTTACAATGGAACGATCTCCCGGACTTTACCCAGTAAATCATCCATCTCAAACGGCTTGTCAAACATTGCTGCGACCCCCAGCTGTTCAGCCTGATGATGGGTATCTTCATCCCCAAATGCAGTAATCAAAATAATTGGGGGGTATCCCTCCCCTTGCGGCAGACCCTTCAGTATCTCGATGCCGGTTATGCCCGGCATTCGAATATCGGAAATTATAAGATCGACTTTCCCGTGTTTCGAGCTGGGGAAAATGTAAGGGCTGAGATATTCAAGTAAACGCCATCCGTCCGGACACTCGACAACTTCATAACCGGCTCCGCTAATCACTAATGCAAGTAACGCCCGCATTTCATAATTATCCTCGGCCAGCAGGATACATGGTTTGTTTTTTTTACCGCAAATTGCTGTTGCCTTTGGCCCTTTTTGAAGGATCGAATTTTGACTGTCATCAATACTTACCATGGTGAATTCCTATTCCTGTTTTTAAAATTGTTTTCTCTACAAAGGTGGAATAGCAAACTCTATGCCAACTATAAACATAGCAATTACAGCAACTTATATTTTTTAGACGTGGGGCAGTATGCCCCGAAGGGTAAAAACACCCCATCATTTAGCTTTGCAGAAAAATTAGACCCATAGTATAAAGCTTTATTAAGGTGGCAACAGATTTGAATATAAAAGCCACCCACTTTAAAAAATCAAATGGTGTTAAAAAAGACAAATGGAATTAAAGAAAAACAACAAAAGGCCAAGGTTTCTTTTTGGCTGTATCATATTTGTTATTTTGATGGTCATTTTTTTATTCTCCGGGGTTGCTGTGAACAGTTATTATCAAATACTAACGCCCAAACCCGAAAATATCATTGAATCAGCCCTCGGCTTTTCACAAGAAACTATTGATCCTGAATCCATAAAAATCTTAAACTGGAATGTGTATAAAGGGAAAAGAGATGGGTGGTCAGATGATTTTAATCAACTTTCAAGAGATATGGATATCGTCCTGATACAGGAAGCCCGTGTAAAAGACAAAGAATGGGCGACCTTCCATGTCAAGGGTATGGGATGGTATTTTGCCCAAAGCTTTTCATACCACGCAGAGTCCATATCTGCCACCGGTACAATGACATTTTCAAGAGCCTGTCCTATATCTGCAGCCTATTCTCGAACCCGATTCAAAGAACCTTTTACCCATACGCCCAAAGTATCACTTCTGACTGAATATTCTTTAAAAAAAACCCAGGAAAAACTGCTTGTTGTAAATATCCATGGAATCAATTTTGTTACGTCTACAGCTTTTGAATCACAAATGGCTGACCTGGAAAAAAAAATCAAAGGCCATCAGGGCCCTGTGATTTTTGCAGGTGATTTTAACACATGGAATAAAAAAAGAATGTTCATTCTAACAAAAACAATTAACCGGTTAGGAATGAAGGAGGCCAGTTTCTATCCTGACACCAGGACAAAACGGTTTGGATATTTTCTGGATCATGTTTTTTATAAAGAGCTGAAAATAAAACAGACTAAAGTGTTCGAAAATATCAAGTCATCAGACCATAAGGCTATGGGGATTGAGTTTCTTTCTTGCCGACCATTGTAAAGGCGACGCATTTAACCCGGCAGGCCAGACCTTAATTATAGTATGGGAGCAAACAAATGAGAAAGGCGAACGCCAAGTTTGAAAAACCAGCTTTTATTTTCATAATCCTTTATACCGGATTCCCGGCAGTTTAAAAAATCATCTTCCAGCATTTTTTCAACATCACGTGCAAATAAGGTATTATGGACAAGAATCCCAATTTCAAAATTCAGATAAAAGGATCTGTTGTCAATATTTGCCGTTCCAACAAGGGCAAGGTCATCATCAACCAGTATCACTTTCTGATGCATAAAACCGTATTCATACCTGAAAAACCGGATATTGGGAAGCGACATCTGATACAGATAGGAATACGAAGCAAGGTACACCAGGAGGTGATCCGGCTTTAACGGAAGCATAATGCGGATTTTTACACCACGGAGTGCTGCCAGTTGTAATGCAGCACTGACAGCCTGATTCGGGACAAAGTAAGGACTGGCAATCCAGAGACGCTTTTTTGCCATATTGATTAACTGAACAAACATCAGAGAACTGACTTCCAGTCTGGAGGCAGGCCCTGATGGCAATACAATTGCATCCATATTTCCAGTGCGGGCGGGTTCAGACACAAGCTCTATATCAGGCTTGTTCTGAGCGGACCAATACCAGTCTTCCGTAAATGCTAATTGTATGGATTGTACTGCCGGGCCCTTTATCCTCACGTGGGTGTCCCGCCAATGCCCGGATGCCGGTGGCAGGCCGAGATATTCATCTGCAATATTATGTCCCCCGATAAAGGCCACCCAGCCATCAACGACCACAATCTTTCTATGATTTCTAAAATTTAACTGGAAGCGGTTCCTAATGCCCTGTGTCGTCCAAAAAGGGCGGATATTGATACCGGCCCTGCGCATTTCAACGATATATTGACTGGACAGTTTTCTTGATCCGAATTCATCATATAAAAAGAAAATTTTTACGCCAGCCTCAGCTTTTGTTATAAGATGATGTTTTAATCTATTTCCGGTTTCATCATTATGAACAGTAAAGAATTCAATCAGAATATATTTATCTGCTTTGTCAATGGCATTAAAAATGGCATTGAATGTTTCTGCGCCATCAATGAGAAGTTCTATGGAATTGTTCCGGGAACCTGGAAACCTGGTGAGTTTATCGAAATATCCCAACTTTGTTTCCGGCAGGGTAATTTTATGCTTTAATATTGGGGACAATAATTTTACCAAAGAATTTTTATTCCTGGTGTTTATTTCTCTAAGCGCTTCAATATAGCCATTAAATTTGTTTCTGCCGAAAACCAGGTATAAAGGCAGTGCCAGGGGTGGGAACGCAACAAGTGACACGGCCCAGGCAACGGCACCCTGGGAGGTTCTAACGGTTAACCCGGCATGCACGGCTGCAATCAAAGAAAAAAAATGAAAAATCGTATAGAGTCCGGGAAGAAATTTTATTATCAGTTCAAGATCCATTTTTCAGTGCTCTATTCACTCTTTTTTTCACCATAATGACGGAGTTTTCGGTAAAGGGTTTTACGGTCGAGCCTGAGAATTTGAGCGGCTAAGGTCCTGTTTTCTGCAACTGTTTTTAAGACATGAAGAATATAACGGCGCTCGACTTCTTCCAGTGAAAGAAGTTCGGAAGGGTTATCGTTATCAACGATAATATGAGAATTGCGGTACGTTTGAATTTTTCCGGGTAAATCCTCAACGGTTATCTGCTCGTAGCGTGCCAGTACTGAGGCATGCTCAATAGCATTCCTCAGTTCGCGCACATTTCCCGGCCAATGATAACTTAAGAGTTTTTCAGCTACCGATTTTGATATTTCAGCGACATGCTTACCCGATTGAACGGCAAACTGCTCAAGAAAATATTGTGCCAGTAAAAGGATGTCTGAACCGCGGGAACGAAGTGGCGGCATTGTAAGCTGTATGATGTTAATACGAAAAAAAAGGTCCTCCCTGAATTGTCCCTCTTCAATGGCTGATTCAAGATCAGTGTTTGTTCCGGTAATGAGTCTGACGTTAAACGGTATTTCCTTATCTGAGCCCACCGGACGGACGTAATGCTCCTCTAACGCTCGAAGGAGTTTTGGCTGCAGTATGAGTGGCAGTGCACCCATTTCATCAAGGAACAAGGTGCCGCCATCCGCTTGCAAAAACAATCCCTTTCGGTCGGATTTTGCATCTGTGAATGCCCCTTTGGTATGACCAAAAAGCTCACTTTCCAGGAGCTTTTCTGGTAAAGCGGCGCAATTGACAGTGACAAAAGGAGCCGCTTGTCTGGAACTTTTCTGGTGCAATGCCCTCGCCACAAGTTCCTTTCCGGTACCACTTTCCCCCATAACTAAAACCGAGGCTTCAGAATCGGCAACGCGTGCAATCAAATCAAAAATCTTCTGCATTGGAGGGCTTTCGCCAAGGAGTTTATCAAATTGTTTTGATTGTTCTACAAGCTTACTGAGTTTTTTAACCTTCTCCTGCAAAGAGCGGTGGTTTAAAGCGCGCTTCAAAGTGAAAGTAAGCATATTTAATTCAAATGGTTTGGTGATAAAGTCATAGGCCCCTGCACGAAGAGCCGTCACTGCTGTCTCCATACTGCCGAATGCTGTCATCACCACCACGGGTATATCCGGCCGGTTTTTCACAACTCTGTCACATAAATCAATACCATCCATGCCTGACATCTGCAGGTCCGTTAATACAACGTCGATTTTTCCATGTTTTAACTGGGAAAAAGCTTCTTCTGCTGTTGTATGCCATGACGGATCAAATCCCTGACTTTTTAAGTGATTTTCAAGCATTTCACACATATTTTGATCATCATCGACGATTAAAATTCGCCCTAACATTATCAATCCTCCACAGGCAAATAGATAAAAAATTGGCTTCCCTTATTTTGTTCGCTCGTAACCTCAATCCAGCCGTTGTTTTCACGTATGATTCCATAAACAATCGAAAGCCCTAATCCCGTACCCTCTCCTGTTTCCTTGGTGGTAAAAAAAGGTTCAAAAATATGACCGATATTTTCCTTAAAAATGCCTTGCCCATTGTCTTGAATATAGATGCAATTATATTCGCTGTCTGCAACTTCTTTTTTTTCAGGTGGATGGGTATGCACGCGATGTATGCCCATCTCGATATTGCCACCATCAGGCATGGCCTGAATGGCATTGGTGAGAAGGTTCATCATCACTTGTTGAAGCTGGTCGGCATCCACATGTCCCATCACAGGGACTTCATCACCTGTAAGAGAAATTCCAATTTTTTTCTTGTTCGCAATCGGTGACATAAGATTTAAACTTTGCTGAAGCATTTGCTGCAAATCCAATGGACGCTTTCGGGAAGGTTTTTGACGCGCAAAATCAAGAAGCTGCCGAAATATTGAAGTGATACGGTCGCTCTGCTTTTTAATGATAATTGCATTCTCTTGGATTTCTGCTGATACAGGATCTGCCTGGGCAATCATGACCGCACGCCCGGAGATTACATTCAAGGGCGTACCCAGTTCATGGGCAATTCCCGAGGCCAGTCTGCCAACTGTTTTAAGACGATCCTGGTGACGCAATTGCTCCAAAGCATCAATTCGTGCCTCTGTTTCGGTGCGCAGCTTTTCCATGGTACCCTCGATTTGCCCGCACATCGTGTTTATTCCGACTGAAAGCCTGCTGATTTCATCGTGGCCTGGAAGAAAAAGTGGATCTGAATAGTCACCCTCTCCAATTCGCTGAATTTTATCAACCAATAGTTTCATCGGCCGTCCTAAGATCCTGACACCCATCAGGGTTGAGACAAGTAAGGCAATGATTAACAGTATTCCTGTTAACACAATGAGCCTGACGGCAGCGCTGCGGACGTATTCATTCTTATATAACAGGCTTTCTGAAAGCTCGAGAGCCGCAGGTCTCTTCTGGTCAACTGAAATGGGAAAGTAGATGTACATAAATTCTTTTCCCGGCCCGTTCAATAATGCAGAATGGCCTTGGATAGACGGGTCAAGTTTTTTTCTCGATATCTTTGGTGCATGGATAGACCCAGGCGGCACATCCAGCCAGACAAAACGAATTTTTATATGGGATTCATCTGAGATGGCGCCATTAATAATTTTAAAGGCTTGCTGCTCTCCATCTTTTTGCCAGGTATCTTCAATCACGGATTTCATCGTCAAACCGATGATGTTCATATTTTTCTTCATATTTGTTTCGAACAACTTAATCTGTCGTTGGAACGAGATATAACCATCTACTATCAAAATGATGAATATGATCGAAACAAAACTGAAAATAAGTTTAGCGAACATTTTCATAGTAACCCCCTCCGGTCTTTACATTTAATCAACTAAATCCGTTCTAAAGGAATCGCAGCATTACTCCAGTTTGAACGTCTTGATTTTTCTCCAGAGAGAAACCTTGTTAATCTCCATAATTTCAGCAGCACGGGTTTTATTCCAGTTTGTTTTTTCAAGAACCCATTTGATATACTTTTTTTCTTGTTCTTTCATAGTTGGGATAGACTGTCAACTTGATATAAAAAATTAATTGTAAATACAATAAGTTGAATTCCTATTGCATCATGGAAACCCACTGTTGATAATCACAACGATACTTTTTTTGCTAAATTCCCCTTGCATCGTAGGAAAGCAAAAGATATAAATTCCATAATGAGAATTGAGGTAAATATGCGAATAAAAATAATTATTACATGCCTGTTATCGGCAACACTCCTTTTGAATTGGGTTCCCTGCTTTGCAGAAGAATCCAAAAACGAGGATACTCTTGCGTTAGTCTCTGACTACACATACAAAATAGGTTCCATTGATTCTCAGGAAAAATATGAATCGTTGTGCCTGTTTGGCGCAAAGTACAAAGCGGTTGTATTATCAGCTAAATACCTTAATCATATTGGCTTATTAAAAAATTATGGTAAAAAACAAAAAGAAATATTTTGTCTTGCAGCAAGTGAGTTAAAATTTTCGATTATTGAAAAAAGATTAATTGAAAAAGAGAATTCATATTACATAAAAATAAAAACTACAATTAAAAGCACGGATTTTATAAAAGGCGAGATTAAAAACATCAAACTAGAGGAAGAGGAAAAGCATTTTTCATGGCAAGAAGAAATGGGGCAGAATGTCTACAGGAAGATTGACCCAGGGCAAGAGTTATCAAGAGCATATAGATATTTCAGAAAGAGGGATTGGCGGATTGCGATTATTTATTTAGATCATCTTGAAAAAAAATATCCAAATTGGCATGAAGTATATTTTGCTAAAGCAATAGGTTTTTATGCGACGAATAATATAAAAGCCATGATGACTGCTCTGAAAATTTCCTGCTCATTAGGAAATCGAGAAGCTTGCGAAGACATAGAAGGACTTCTACAATACGACGAAAGCCTAAAAATATATAACGATTGAAAATATATCCTCAATCTTTTTCGGATTCGGTTCCGTCGCAGTAAGGCCGGCTCTGTTTTTTCCAAACACTACAAAAGTGTTGCCAAATTTTATTGCGGCAAGATTCTTGACTATTATAACAATATCGCATACATATGAGGATTTTAATTTGAAACTATTTACGAGGAAAAAATGGCGTCTCCCTTTGGAATGACCTCGGATATGATGATTGTATTCGGGTTTTTGATTTTTGTGACAATACTTTTCATATTTGAGATTGTAAGAGTTGACATGGTTGGTCTTCTGATGATGGTGCTTCTGCCCCTGTCCGGCGTAATAACAGCATCCCAGGCCATCAGCGGCTTAAGTTCCAATGCTGTGGTATCCATTATTGCCGTGATTATCATTGGTGCGGGCCTTGATAAAACCGGGGTCATGAATATTTTTGCCAAACAGATTGTCACACTGGCCGGGAAAAGCGAAGTTCGCATTATGGCACTGATTTCAGGCACGGTTGCCTTTATCTCCAGTTTTATGCAGAACATTGGTGCGGCAGCACTTTTTTTACCGGCAACCAATAGGATATGCCGCCAGATGAATGTGCCTATTTCAAGAATTCTCATCCCCATGGGATTCTGCGCTGTGATCGGCGGATGTATCACCCTTGTGGGATCCAGCCCCCTGATTCTTCTCAACGATCTGATGGCAGGCTGGTGGGAACATAACCATGCTCTTTTAGGGGACAAGCCTTTTGAAGCATTTGGTCTTTTCAGTGTGACACCCATTGGCATCGCACTTGTCATGACAGCAATTCTATACTTTGTTCTTTTTAGAAAATTTGTTTTACCCGAGGTCGAATGTGAAGATGACACCTGCTGCCTCTTAAATCAGACCCTGGAATGTACCTATGGCGAAGAACTGCACAAGAGCTATGAATTGGTCATCCCTGATGACTTTATAACAAAAAGACTGGATGAACTGAAAATAAGGCCGCTATATCACTCTACAGTCATCTGCATCTGTAAACCCGGAAGTCGTGATGGTCGAACCCGGGTCACCGTGCCGGCCCGGGCAGATATCATCGAACCCGGTGATACCATTGGTGTTATTTCCAACAAAGAACACGTAAAAAAACTGGCTTCCGATATGGGGTGGACACTTTTAGAGGAACTCAATCTGCTGAACGAAGTTTTGTCCCCGGACAATGCAGGTGTCACTGAAGCCATTATCTCTCCCCGGTCTGAACTGGTGGGAAAAACCCTACACCAGGTCTATTTCAGGAAAAGGTACCAGGTAAATCCCCTGGCTTTATACAGAAGGAACGAGGTTCTTCTGGAAGATATTTCAGAGACAAAGCTTCAACCCGGAGATGCCTTTCTGCTTCATGGGCAATGGGAAAAATTCCATCTGCTTCAAAGAAAAAATGATCTTGTTTTTACAGAGCATATTGAGGGTGAAATCATGCATCCTGAAAAAGCAGGCTTTGCCGTGGGCTGTCTGATTCTGGCCCTGGTTCTGGCGTTGGGGTTAAAAGTTCCGCTGTCCATTGCTTTGCTCACGGGTGCGGTCAGCATGATTCTCACAAAAGTCATGACCATTGATGAAGCCTATAGAAGTGTTGACTGGATGACCGTTTTCCTACTGGCCGGTTTGATCCCCCTGGGCATAGCCTTTGAAAATACCGGGGCATCCCTTTATTTATCAACGGGTGTGACACATCTTTTCCATGGATACCTGACACCTTTGATTCTCTTTTTGGTTATTGGTTTTCTGACCTCGTTTTTTACCCTGGTCACATCCAACGTGGGGGCAACCGTTCTGTTGGTCCCCCTGGCCATGGATATGGCCCTTCAAATCGGTGCTGATCCCAGGATGGCAGCACTTCTGGTCGCAGTTGCTGCATCCAACACCTTTATTCTTCCGACCCATCAGGTCAATGCCCTGATCATGAGGCCCGGCGGGTACAAAGTAAAAGATTATGTGAGGGCCGGCAGCGGGATGACGCTTTTATATATCTTTGTTGTCATGACAATCATGTATTTTTTCTATGGTATCTCAGCCTGAAAATCCGAATTAAGATAGCAAAACTGAATTTATTATGTCTTTTGATCTTTGAAAAATTTTAAAATCGGGTCTGAACTGATGATATAATAAACCTGACCTTTGGAGGGCTCTTTACTCTTCTCCATAATATGGATATCACTGATAAATTTCACTGTTGCAAGAATATCCAGTTTTTTCTTGTTCTGTCGTGCCGTACCAAACTCCTGGGATGTTAGTTTTCCTTTTTTTGTATAGGCCCAGTAAACCACTTTATCGTGGGCAAGAACCGTTGGATCATCATACTTTATATACAGGTCACCGATAAGACCCTGAATTTTTTCCTGTGATGCATCTTTAAATTGTTCATAAATGACAAGGACCCTGTTACTTTTTTTCTGGGCGACAACAAATAGATTTTTATCCTTAAATTTATAGGTATCTTTTGAGCTGCTATCAACCGGATTGGCTGCTGCCGTCTCCATCTGATCCTGATTCAATGCTGCCCCTAAAACATATCCATACCGCTCAATTTTCAACTTTTCAACCTGCCCGAAGAGCTGGCTTAAGTCATTGGCATGAACCAGACCTGAAAAAAGGAACAGCATAATTATACAGATTGCCCAAACAATTTTTTTCTGCATTTTTTAATTTTCCCACTTTTAATATTTTTAATATTTCCCACTTTTTTTGTTTTAAGGGGACGGACAAAAAAAATCCGGCAGGATGGCATACCATGCCATCCTGCCGGAAACAAACTATTTCTTACTGGTTATATCTTAATTTATTTTCTTCTTCAATTAACTTCATGGTTTCTGCACTACCACCGGTTTCTATCCAAATGTGCTCCGGCTGGGCCAGAAGTTCCGTAATATAGTTACGGTATTTTTCACCCTTACCCGCATGGTCCGCCAGTTCCTGAACTTCGGGTAAAAATTCATGATAAAAATTTCTGGAAATCTCGTACAGACCGTGCCAATGGGTGTAATCCGGTGCAAACATTGCTGCTGCCATCCTGGCCCTTCGACCTTCATGGTGCCAGATTTCAAACCAGGTATAACCGAGTTTGTGCTGGAATCCGGAATTTTCCCAGATCTTGTCTTTTTTCAACATTTTAACCAGTTTTACACCGGGTTTACCAAATTTATCATTGTAGAGATTCACCACATCATCCAGCTGCTCATAAAAATTTCTAACATGGTTGATACCATGACAGGATTTACAGACACCCTGCATCGTAGCACGCCTCTCCTGCCAGGAGACAACGGTCTTGATGGTTTTTTCAGCAATCACTTTTTTGAGCTTGTCACCTTCACGAATATAGGTTTTTGTTTTAGCTGTCTGTCCGGGGCGGGGTGCGATGTCGCCGGTAATATCTGCTACGGTTCCATCTGTAAACGTTGCCCGGTTCAATTTGGCTGAAACAGGGGCTCTCAAATTCCATGAAAGCCTGTCGCCCACATTATGGCTGTTTTTAGCAACAGCGCCATTGAGCTTGACAAATGATCCCATGTGGCAGGTGGAACATGTCGGTGCGGTATGATAATCATCGCCCAACACCCAGGCACCGTCTTTAAAAATATTCATGCCATTTGGAGAATAGCCCTTGTCAGCTGAGAAATAGGCAATGCCATGTTTGGACTCTTCATAGATCTCTTTTTGCGGATGATCAGGGCCAAGATGACATTTGCCGCAGTTTTCAGGCTGTCTGGCTCTGGATGCAGAAAAAGAATGCTTGGTATGACAGGCATTGCAGACACCCTTGGTACCATCAGGATTGATTCGGCCAATACCTGAATTGGGATAGGTATTGTGATCCATCTGGGGGGCATCGGTTTTGGACCGCATGGGTTTGCCGTCTTTATCCCGTTTCAGTGATACCACTGATCCATGGCACTGCCAGCAACCGCTGTTCATATTCCCTTTATTGGTGGGCATACCGCCAATCACCTCTGCCAGCATATTATCAAGGGATGCCATAATTTCACCGGCAGTGGCATGATGCGATACAGACATTCCAGTTGCTTCAGGTTCATGACACTTTGCACAGTCATTGGGTGTAAGAACGGCTTTTATAAAGGCGCCTTCGTGGGTGTAACCCATTTCATCACCCGTATTTGCCGCATGACAGGTATAACATCCCACCTGGCCTTCTTTGGCAGCTGCATGGGCACTTCTTTCCCATTGAAGGACCAAGGACTTGTTTTCCTTTAAATGACAGGTGATGCATTTTTTGTTCATTTCAATGTTTTTCGAATTTTTTACATCAAAGGATGCCTCAGTTAATGCAAAAGCCGCCCCTGCTGTAAAAAAAGATACAATCATAAAAATTAGTAATGACCTTATAACAGTCATATTAAATCCCTCCCAAAATTTAAGTTAGAATGCAAAAATATAAAACGCTTTTGCACCGCCTCACCACTTGCCTGCATCACCTCCTTTCATAAGTTTAACTTTATGTATGTTAACAGTTACTTTACGTTTGTCTCACTGTCGGGTGTCCAGAATGGAAAGATTTTGCTCAATACAAAAAGGATGATAAACGGGATAGCCATGACAATGATCACGGCAAGTATTCCCTCCTTGTCAAACCATTCGGGATGAAATTCGGTATAACCTCTTGCGCTCTTGCTCATGAGCTGACCGCCGATCACAACGTTCCATCGCATGATCAATACCTGTAGCAGCAGGACCGCCGAAACAGCGGCTGCCATAAAATTATAAATAAAATCTTTTATCTTAAAAAAAATCATGACACCAAGAACAAATAAGGGAACCACTGAACAGATCTTAACCTGCCACAGCCAGAAGGAACTTGCTAAGGGACCATTTAAAAGCCCTTCAACCATGTGGTGGTACCCGGATTTCAAATAAGAATGGGAAAATACCTCCAGCATTTCAAAAGTAAATGCCATAATGAAAAAGAGCGTCAGCGTTTTAACGCATGTTTTGATACAATTATGATCAATGGATCGTCCCTTTACTTTGCGGATGACAATATAGGCCAGGATAATGGCGGATATACCGGAGACACAGGCAGAAAATAAAAAAATCACCGGCATCAGCGGCGTTGACCATGTGGGATTGGCCTTGACCCCCCCGAAAATAAACCCCACATATCCGTGAAGGACCACAGCAATGGGAATCCCGATACCCACCAGGAACCGAATGATTTTTTGATCAAGCTTACGGGCCCCTTCTGAAACATCAATACTGTCAAAGGTCAAAGCCCGGTACAAAAGCTGAAGCCAGCCTTTTGAGGTGGCCCTTAATTCCACAAGATCTTCCCGGTAGACAAAGAGCACAATAAAGACAACGACTCCCATGGACACGGCATAGATATATCCAAACCCGGCCATGGCTGAACTGGGGCTGGGGGTTAAGAGCATGTTAAGGTTTCGTTCAGGCCGTCCTAGATGGAGTAAAAGTGGCAGGGTAGCAATGGCCAGGAACGCCAGGGCAAACAAAAGAGAAAACCTTGCAACGGGGCGCAGACTTTTGACATCAAAGAGATAATAAAGCGCTGCAATGATAAAGGCGCCGTCCACAAGGCCCGTGATATACGGATATAAAACTATCATCATACTCCAGTGAACATGGAGATCATTGGGAAAGACATAATTGGAAACAAGCATGGCTGCTGAACTGTGAGCATCCATCAGATCACCTCCCTTCTGGCACCTTTATAATAGAGTGCGGGAAAGGTCCCCATTTCCTTTTTAAGAACCGTCAGAACGCCAGGGCCTTTCAAGATTTTATAGACTTCAGATGTTTCGTCTTTCATGGAACCAAATTTTCTGGCCCCTGTGGGGCAGACCTCGACACAGGCCGGCAACAGCCCTTTTCTGACCCTGTGGTAACACCAGGTGCATTTTTCCGCAGTCTTTGTAATTGGATTTAAGAATCGGACGGAGTAGGGGCAGGCCTGAATACAATAGGCACAGCCAACACACCGTTTTTCATCCACAAGAACAAATCCGTCAGGTGATATAAAAGTGGCTCCCACCGGACACACCTGGACACAGGGTGCTTCCTTGCACATATTACAAAGCTTGGGCACAAAAAAAGTGTCCCTTATTTCTTCGTCAATATCTGTTCTGGGATGCTGGTATCCGTCCAGACCGCCATGGGGACTGTCCACATAAATATTGTCGCTGAATCCTTTGACATACCGTTCTACCCAGGTTCGATAATTGCCATCGGGAACATTGTACTCCCTCTTGTCTGCCACGCAGCAGGACCCGCAGCCGATGCATCTGGTAACATCCACGATAAAGGCAAATTCCTGTGTTAGGATATCATACTCTTTACCCTTGATTCCCGGAATCTCTTCAGGGGTTTCAAGACTGTCACCCCCCATGGGCCAGACCAGATACAAAGAGCCGGCAATGCTCCCGTTTAACACTTTTTTAACAAACGACCGTCGATCCATCATGATCCTGCCTCCATCAATCCTGTTATCTGTTTTGCCCGGATAATATACTTCAAAGGTGCGTGAACATAATGGCATTGATTACAGTTGTGGGTAATTTTAACATGCTGGTCCTTGAGATGGTCCGGCATAGCAACGGTTTTGATGACTTCTTCATGCCTTGCCTTAATCTCGGTATTATGGCATCTCAGACAAAGGGTGGTAATCTCCTTTTCCTTTCTAACAGGCAGTGTTCCAATCTTTTTGCCATCCGCTATGTGATCGGCATAAGTTCCATGGCAAAATTCACAGGATATGGTCTGATGACGACCTTTTTTATGACTCTTTGCCTCATAGGGATGACACTTAAAACAAGAATTATTGGTTCCATGCCGGATGGGAACAAGGGCTGCTTCGGCAATGGCATCTGCCCTGTAAGGGCCGTATACACCAAAAGAATCAGGGAGTAGTAACTGTTTAAATAAGAGACCCCCCCCGGCCAGCACAACAATGCTTAACACCACGATCAAAAGGCGCAACCGATAGCTTAAATTCACAACGACCTCCTGTAGTTTTTCATACAGCTCTTTATATAGTTGTTAACAGCCTTGAGCTTTGGAACTTTGAGTCGTATTGCAATATGGTTTTATACTCAGATTTTAAATAGCTCATCAAGAAACGTTTGTGTAACAATTGCAACAATATCATTACAAAAAGTTTTCAGGCAAGTCTTATTTATTTTTTTTTCATTTGTTTGCATTTTGCAGGGTAGGTATTATGATTTAAACTCTTTTGATAGCTTTAATTTAAAGGAGAAAAAATATGACATCTCTTTTTTTAAATAATGATGAATTTACCATCACTATTGAAGTGGTACCGCCAACAGGTAATGATCCGGCAACTATTTTGAAAAAACTCACCAGCATTTCCGATCTTTCCTTTCACGGTTTCAGTGTGGCATCAAATCCCGTAGCAAAACCAAAAATGTCCGCCATGGTATTTACTCATCTGATCCAAAAAGCCACTCAAAAGCCTGCTATTCTTCACTGCACAGTACGGGATCACAATCGGCTCGGATTGCAAAGTGAACTCTGGGGTGCCAAGGCATTGGGGATAGATACGGTTATTTCTGTAACGGGTGATCCTTCTGCCTTTAGAGCAGAGGAACCTACATCCACAGTAGGCGATTTAAATGTCTGCCAGTTAATTTCCATGGCCAGGGACTCTGACCTTTTTACAGGCGCTGTGCTTGATTTCAGGCCGGAATTCAATGGGCTTGAACATGAAACAAAACGGCTTGCAAAAAAAGTAGCATCAGGCTGCCGGTTTATCGTTACCCAGCCCATTTATGATGAAGAGACGGCAAAAGAAATTCATGAAGCCGTAAAGCACCTTAATGTGCCTGTCATCATGGGGATTCTTCCCTTACTTTCTTATAAACATGCTCTGTTTTTACATGACAAGGTGGCAGGCATTGCTGTCCCTGAACCCTTAAGAAAACGAATGGAAGAAGCCCAGGATCCAGCAAAAGAAGGGGTATCTCAGGCAAGACAGATGCTTGAGCTTGCAAAAAAAATGTTTTCAGGTGCCTGCATCATGCCGCCCTTTGACAGGTTTGAAATTTTACCAGACATACTAAAGAGCTGACTTAGGTTACACTTTGTTTATGCTTCCATAACAATTTCAACCATGGCCTGGACATTTTCCAATTTTGCATTGGTGGGTATATCACACCCGGAATGAAGGATGAAACCTTCAGGCCCTATCTCGTTGATAAGTTTTCTGCAATACGAGTAGACTTCATCCTTTTTTCCAAATGCCAGTAATGCCGCAGGGACATCTCCCATAATGCACAAATGATCCCCTAATTGCTTTTTAGCTTGGAAAATATCGGTATCACCATCAAGTGCCATAATCATTTCTCTTTCAGGCAATTCTCTGAAACGCTTTAACTCTCTGTTCCAGTTTGAATCCAGATGAAGAATTGCAATAAGCCCGGAATCAGTTACTTCATTAACAATTGTGCTAAAATAGGGCCAGACGAATCGGTCCCACATCTGTGGTGAAATCATACAAGGCGCCGTACGCCATCCCCCTACCCATATCATGGAATACCCTTTTTCTTTTGCCTGCCTGCATTTGTCTTGTACCAGTGTGGGTACAATTACATCCATGACTTTTTCAATTTTATCAGGTATCTGGATTAAATCCATAAAAAATTTTTCTAAAGACCTTGCACCGCATAAAAGGTCAAAAGGGGTTGTTATATCACCGCCCGATAACACAGGAATATCTATTTTAGCCCATTCTTCTCGCACATTTAATATTTCACGGCTGGTATTGAATAGTTCCATATTTATATCATTTAAAATTTTTTCTTTCATGAATCGGCCAAAAAAATTTTCCCATCCGATATCCAGTATCTCATCATAGTCTTCTATCTTCATTAACTCTGTTTCATGCACCTGCCACATGTCATTATCAGGCAAATCAAATCCGGGAACTTTGACTTTTGCTCCAAAAAGCTCACAAAGACCATAAGGAAAAAAAGAACCATAGTTTATACCGTCTGCTTCACCAATCATCTTATAGGCTTGAATCATTATTTTTGTTGCTTTTGCAGGAGAACCAATAAATTCACACATGGGTGTCCGGGTTATATCAGAAGCAAAACCGGAATATTCCAGAACAACAGGGATTCGATCCTGTTTTTCTAAATTTACAGCTCTTTGAATCCTGTTGAATCGATCAGTCATTAAGTTAATTTTATCCATTTTTTGTCCTTATAAAAATACAAATAAAAAGTTTGACTTTTCTGTTTGCTGATAGTAAACGTATAATTATCATGAGTCAAACACTAAATCAAGATAAAGGCCGATCCCTGGAAAAAGTAATTGCCAGACGCATCAGAACCAAAAGGCTTGAGCATAACTGGACGCTTGATCAACTTGCAAAGACTACAGGATTGTCCAAGGGTTATCTATCCCAAATAGAAAACGATGACAAAACCCCAACGCTTGGAACATTGACCAAAATTGCCTTTGGCCTCGGCCTGGATGCTGTATCTCTTATCACTGGCGAAGAACCCAAACCAAAACAGAAAAAATTCTGCCTGGTCAGGGCCCGGGATCGACAGCCCATAACCCATACAGGCGCTGCCCCTGATTCTGTTTATGAATCTTTTTCATTCAACAAATCAAACCGGGTCATGGATTCCTATATCGTCACTGTCAGCAAGGAATTCAGTCCCAAACCGCTTATGCATGAAGGTCAGGAAATGGCCTTTGTTCTGGAAGGCACCAGTGAATTTTACTATGATGGTAAAACCTATATTGTAACGGCCGGCGATGCCATGTATTTTGATTCCGACCGTCCCCATATGACCCGCAGCGTTGGCCCGAAACAAGCCAAAGTATTGGTGATTTTTTGCAATCCCTTACAGGGGGAATGATTTTTTTACCCAAAAAGTTTACTGCGAGCAAACAAAGGAGCATTAAGAAAGTGAAAAAAACAAGTTTACTTCGAAAATACATTCTTGAAGATGCTATACTGGTTATGCCCGGAGCCCATGATGCACTGACAGCTAAAATTGTGGGACAGGCCGGATTCAAGGCATTAACGATTGGCGGCTACTCGGCCAGCGCCTCACTGCTAGGCAAACCGGACCTATCCTTTCTGACCCTGACTGAAATGGTCGATTGTGTTCGCAGAATCGTTGATGCTGTGGACATCCCGGTCTTTACGGATGGTGATACCGGTCATGGAGGCGTCCTCAATGTTCAACGAACGGTCAAGGAGATTGAAAGGACAGGGGCAGCCGGAATGTTTATTGAAGATCAGGTCTTTCCCAAACGATGCGGCCATATGCTTGATAAACAGGTCATTGAAACACCGGACATGATCGCCAAGGTCAAAGCAGCAGTGGATGCCAGGATTGATGATGATTTTGTTATTATGGCCCGTACCGATGCCCTGGCTGTCAACGGCCTGGAAGATGCCATTGACAGGGCCAATCTCTTTTATGAAGCCGGTGCTGATCTCATCTTTGTGGAGGCTCCCACTACTATAGAACAGATGCAGATGATTACTGAGCAGATAGATGCCCCTTTGCTTGCCAATAATATAGAAGGGGGCAAGTCACCTTTACTTTCTGCCATGGCGTTGGAAAAGATCGGATACAACACGGTCGTCTTTCCCGTGGCTGCAACATATACGATAGCAAAGGCCGTTAGAAATCTGATGGAAGAACTTGCCGCTACCGGAACTACGGCTGGTTTCAGTAAACAGTTGATCTCCTTTGATGAGTTCAATGATCTGATCGGCCTTGATAGTTTGCGTTCTCTGGAGCGTAATTTTTTTCACACCTAAGACAACAGATCCCTTAGGTTTTCTGTTGGAGGAGAAACAAAATGAAACAATCCAATTTTTTTAGTGTCGCACTTTTCTTACTTGCTTCCCTGTTTTTGATCATGGGAAGTTCGAACTGTGTCCTAGCGGGTGATGGAAGTTTGACGTTTGCCACCACCACGCCTCCTAAAAGCAACCATGAAATAGCTGCTG
>Ga0164318_10001122_pt1 | contig 23125 bp, 23 predicted proteins | sample GuaBasSedimGuay9_FD_113734 | JGI IMG/M metagenome (GOLD analysis project Ga0164318, IMG submission 113734) | Subseafloor sediment microbial communities from Guaymas Basin, Gulf of California, Mexico - Guay9, Core 4571-4, 0-3 cm | ecosystem: Environmental > Aquatic > Marine > Hydrothermal vents... | reverse complement strand
TTATCTCAATCTACCCCCGAGCCTCTCAAGAAATTCAATAATCTTCATTTCTGTCTTCTTTGGTTTAGAATTTATTATCTTAATTCCGAAACATATGCTCTTCTTACCCTTTTCAATCTGCGGTCCAGAGTAGATGTCCTTTATTCTAACCTCGGTTATATTCTCATCATAATCCCTGAGTAATTCCGATATAAATTTCTCATCCACATTACTGTCAAATATTACGGAAAAATCCCTGGATATCGTTCCAAATTTTTCTATTCTCAATCTCGTCCTCTCTCTTCCATCAACAATTTGAATATTTGATAATTTTAATTCATATCTATGTTTATTATCCTCTAAAATTATACTCTCCGCAGTCACATCCTTGAGGATTCCCACATGAACATTTCCAGAGTAGATATGCCTTATACATAATTCCCTTCCAATGGAATTCCTCAGAGTTTCTAATTCGTGTATGAGTGAGAATATCGCCTTATCCGACCTCCCCATTGCTCTCTCAACATCATCAAAATGCCTTGCAGCATCCTTCATAATCTCAATAAATTTCTTTTCATCCCCCTCCCTTATAATTTCACTCAGTTTTTTTGCGGTCTCAAGAAATTTCTCATGCACCTCATTAACCCTTGGGTTTTCCATCTGAATCTCCGCATAAAGTCTTGGGTTCTGACCAATTATCCTGCCAACCATGTCGAGCATTAGTTCATATATCGGAGAGGAAAATTTCCTCGATTCTCTTATATCAAAATTCAATTCTTGCAGAGTTTTTCCAATTGAGATATATGCAAAGTGCGTTAGTCCTTGAACAACTGCCATTATCCTGTCATGTTCCTCTGGTGTTGATTCGTAAACTCTTACCTTATGTTCATTCAGGAATTCCTTCAGCCAATTCAACCATTTTTTACCCCTAATTGGCGTTAAGATAAATACCTGTCCCTCTAATGTTCCCACTCTATGACTAAAAACGGGATGCGTTCCAATAATTTCAACTCCCCTCCTTGAGAATTTCTCCATTGCCTTACATGGCTTTTCTTTTATCGATGTAACATCCATTAGAAGTGAGCCCTCTTTGACATGTGGGGCAACCTCCTTTATGACATTAATTGTCTCAGATATCGGCACAGATACTATAACTATGTCAGAATCCCCTGCCGCATCGGGATTATTCCTTACATAATAAACACCCAATTCCCTGGCAACCCTTCTGCCCTTTTCCTCACTCGGTCCGGTAATGATAACATCAAAGCCCTCATTCTTGAATATCCTTGCAAAGAATTTTCCCATCCCTCCATAGCCACCAATTATTGCAATCTTCAACTTCTTCATTTTTTCTCATGTTACCTTATTTATAAGAAAAAATAGAAATTATAATGAATTAAAAATGGTTGGTATTGGAGGGATGGGAACTACAGAACTTTTAATAATTCTCGCAATAATGTTGCTCCTATTTGGAAGCAAAAGATTGCCAGAACTCGCAAAGGCGCTTGGTGAATCTGTTAGGGTATTTAGGGAGACTCAATCTACCAAGAGGGGGAAGGGAGGAAAAAAAGAAATAAAGTGAAAAAGTGAAAGACAAGGAGATGCCATTCCTGGAGCATCTTGCAGAATTGAGGAAGAGATTAATTCTATGCATTAGTGTTTTATTTATTATCACTGTCGTTGTTTTTCCGGTTTCGCCAAATGTCTTGAATCTTATTATCCATGGATTAATAAATTCCGATGTTGAGGTCATTGTTCTTTCTCCTCAAGAGGCAATAATTGTTTACCTCAACATATCAATTCTCTTGGGGATTATGCTTAGTTTTCCGGTCTTTGCATATCATCTGTGGGCGTTCATGGCCCCAGGATTAATCGAGAGGGAAAGGAAACTGTTCTTGTATATTCTAATATCGTCTCTTATATTGTTTATATCAGGAACATTATTTTCGTATTTTATTCTATTACCACTAATGCTTAGATTCCTTATTGGAATTTCATATGTTGTTGCGACACCACTACTTGACCTAAGACAGACATCTTCGTTCGTCCTTGGTTTCATGATTCTCTTCGGATTGGTATTTCAATTACCACTCATGGCATGGGTCTTGACGAGGATTGGAATTCTGAACACGGAGGCATTGAGCGGGAATAGGAGATATGTCATTCTCACTGCATTCATAATTGGCGCAATAACTACAGACCCATCCGTGGTTACACAAATATTAGTTGCAATTCCAATAATAATATTATACGAGATAAGCATTATTGCAACAAAAATTGCAAAATGATCGGAACGACAGAATTGATTATTGTATTTATAATTGCAGTAATTTTATTTGGACCGGAGAGGCTCCCAGAGTTGTCAAGGAATATCGCAAAGGCGGTTTCTGAATTTAGAAGTGCCATGAGTGATATCGAAAATAGAAAGGAAAAGAGAGAATTAGCGGGATAGAATGAATCCTATATCAAGAAGGGAATTCTTGAAGGGTATTGGCACAATTGGAATTGGAATAGGAATTGCCACATTCTCAAATTGCATACAAATGAAACAGAGTGGAATCGGAACAACATCAACTATCGAGAATATTTCGTTGAGGAGGGCTCTCTTCTACGATAAATTCAATTCTTATCTTAGATGTGGTTTATGCCCGAATAGATGCGTAATTTTGGATGAATCGAGAGGAATATGTGGTGTAAGGATAAATAAGAACCATGAACTATACACATTAGCATATGGGAATCCATGCGCGGTTCATGTTGATCCGATAGAGAAAAAACCATTATTTCATTATTTTCCATCTTCAAGGGCATTCTCAATAGCAACTGCTGGATGTTGTTTGAGGTGTAAGTATTGCCAGAACTGGCAGATATCACAGAAAAGACCAGATGACATACCAGAGGATGTGATCAGGAGGATTATCTCGGAATTGGAGAGATATACTGGAATCTCCTCTCAATATGATAATAAATTAATTCCCCAGGATATTGTGAAATTTGCAAAGAGATTGAATTGCAGATCGATTGCTTACACATACACAGAACCAACAATATTCTATGAATATATGTACGAAATATCGGAAATTTCCAAAAAAAATGATATAAAGAATGTCATTGTGACATGTGGCTATATAAACGAAGACCCTCTAAGAGAGTTATGCAAATTCCTTGATGCTGGAAATGTAAATCTAAAGGGATTTTCTGATGAGTTTTATAAAAAATTGACTAATGGCTATTTACAACCCATTCTTGACATGATGCTTATTCTCAAGGAGGAGAGGAAGTGGTTTGAGATTACCTACCTAATCATCCCGGGTTGGAGCGATGATGACGAACAGATTGGAAATTTCATAAATTGGATTTTGGACAATCTCGGCAGCGATTATCCCGTACATTTCTTAAGATTTATGCCAGCTTATAAGATGAGAAACGTCCCGCCAACTCCGCCAGAGACCCTTAATAGGGCAAGAGACCTCGCAATAGAAAACGGATTGAGATATGTGTATATAGGCAATCTTCCAGGAAGTGGCGCTGAAAATACATATTGTCATTCATGTGGTAAAATTCTGATAAAGAGACATGGCTTTATTGTTCTTGAGAATAATATAAATAATGGGAGGTGTAGATTCTGTGGAAAGAAGATTCCCGGGGTATGGGGTTGAATGTATTTTATTGATTGGATTAATATTTTTAATAGTATGTTTAATAGGATGTATTGGAATTTATGATGAGATCGGTATTAAAGGTGAGAATATGACCACAACCACCATCAAGAATGTTAGAAAATCCGTAATTGCCGGCTCATGGTATCCTGGGAATAAAAACGAGTTAATTAGAATTGTGGATTCCTTTCTGAGAAATGCCAAGAAAGAGAATCTGGGAAAGATAAGGGCGATAATTGTTCCTCATGCGGGATATATGTACTCCGGACAAGTTGCGGCGTTCTCATATGAGCAGATTCGGGGTGAGGATTATGAGAGAGTAATAATCCTCGCTCCATCACATCATCATGCATTCTATGGCGCATCAATAGGAAACTTCACCCACTACGAAACTCCACTTGGCGAGGTCCCAGTTTCAAGATTGGCAGATAAATTCTTAAAATGCAAGGTAATTTCATCAATTCCTGAGGCTCATCTCCAAGAGCATTCCATCGAGATACAATTGCCGTTCTTGCAGAGAGTCTTAGGTAGATTCGAGATAGTTCCAATACTTATCGGAAGATTGTCAATGGAGGATATGGAGGAGTTATCTAATCTCATTATGAAATACTTGGATGATAAAACCTTAATTGTTGCAAGTTCCGATTTGTCGCATTACCATCCCTATGATGTCGCAGTAAGAATAGACAGGCAATGTATAAATTCCATAGTTTCTTTGGATTTGGAAGGGGCTGAAAGGTGCGAGATGTGTGGCTATTTTCCGGTTCTCATAACCATAAATATTGCAAAAAAATTGAATTGGAGGGCGAAGTTAATTGAATATAAGAATTCTGGGGATGTCACTGGCGATAGATTGGGAGTTGTTGGATATGCAGCAATTGTATTCTATTCGGAAACTAATCAAAATCTTACCAAAACGGAATCAAATCTCAATGAATTAAATCGGGAGGAAAAGAAATTCCTTCTGAAGATTGCAAGGGAAACTCTCGAAACATATATCAGAGAGGGTAGAAGGATTGAACCAAAGGTAGAGGATCCGAGATTGATGGAGAATAGAGGTACATTTGTAACTCTCGAGAAGAATGGTCAGTTAAGGGGATGTATCGGACATATAGAGCCAATTCAACCCCTATACCTTGATGTCAGAGACAATGCAATAAATGCCGCAGTAAATGACCCCAGGTTTAGACCGGTAACTCCTGACGAATTAGATGATATTGAGATCGAGATTTCCGTCTTAACGAAACCTGAACTCATTGAAGCGGAGTCTCCAGAGGAGTACTTAGAGAAGATTCAAGAGGGAGTGGATGGTATAATTATCGAATACGCCGGCAGGAGTGCCACATATCTTCCTCAGGTCTGGGAACAGATTCCGGATAAGATAGAATTCCTGGAGCATTTATGTGAGAAGGCATTTCTGCCGAGAGATTGTTGGAAAAGGAAGGGTGTGAGGATATATAGGTACAGGGTTCAGGCATTTAAGGAATCTGACTTCAAATGAATCGAGAATTCTCCGAATGGGAGGAATTGAGGGCAGAAATCGAGAAAAAGAAGAAAACTGTCCAAAAACCTGAGGAGGTCTTAAGGGATATCAAGTTGGTAGAGAAACCTAGGTTTAACGATACAGATATAAAGGTAATAGAAATCATCATTAATGAGAAGGCACTAACACTCAAGAGTTTGAGAGAAAAAATCGCCAAGTCAAGAATTTCAATTTATCACTCAATAAAGAAGTTGGAGAGATTTGGAATCTTGAAAAAGGATAAGAGGGTTGTGAGATTGCTCGATAACGATTTAGTAAATTCGATATCTGCCCTAATTAACGGAAATTTTAATCTAAATTATATTACTGGTGAGAGATTAAGTGTTATGATTTCACTATTGGAGAGAAGAAGCATCGATATGATTGCAAATGACCTTGGCATTTCCGAGTCGTCTGTATATAAATACCTGGATGAATTGGACGAATTCGTTGAAAAATCAGATGGATTCTATCGCATAAGAGACGACAGAGAATTAATAAATTTTCTCAGAACAATTAATGAAATCCTTGGTGAAATTTTTGTTGAATATAGATATAAAGATGAATTCCTTATCAAGTCGAGGCGGGAATTGGGCTACGAATTGACAGCATTCTCACGATTTCCGGAGTTTGGAATCGAATTTAATGATAATTATAATTACTACTCATCAAAAAGGAATCTTAAAATTGAGGAGATATTTGTTCATTCGCTGAGATTTTCTAAGAATAGAGACATGATGGCAAATTGCATTAGATTCCTACTTAGAAATTCCAGATCCATCGATCTGGTGAAGGTGGAGGAATGCGCAATAAGATTCAATGTCTTGGATTTGTGGTTTGATATGGTCGCGTATCTCTCTGGAAAAAATGTTCTCATGGGAGGGATATTCCCAACAGACAATAGGGAATTCCTTGAGGATTCTGGAGATATATTCCATAATTTAGAGGAAATTAATTCATTAACAGTTGAGGAGAAATTCTTCAGAAATTCAATACATAGAGAGCCAAATCGCCTCTTGCTTTGTGAGGATATTCTCAAAAGTAATCCCATAAATGCTATAAATTGGAATCTCTTGTATGAGATGTATGTAAATGAACGCGAATTGAATCTTCCATGGAATATCCTGATAAATCGTTTGACCATCTTGGAGAACAGAATCAAAGTTAGAATACCCATAAGGAATAAACTATACCGATATTTCTTGAGAAATTCCATACTAACTCTACTCAAGACCGAGACAACAATAGAGGATATCAGAGATAAATTGGAGATTCCGGAGTATAGAATAAGAAACCTACTAAATAAATTGGTTAGGGAGGGGGTGGTAGAGAGATTGGATACGAAGCCGATAAGCTTCAGAGTCTTGTGATATCTAAGCTTGCAGATTTCTGTTTGGGGATATGGCGCTTGCTAGTAAAATGGTCAAATTGCGAGGTTATGTCATAATATGCCCCGTAATGCCGTAATACGGCATCCTAATCAGGAGCCATCTTCTAAATTCCCTATAATCTGTTTTGCCCGCTTGGACCTCAAGAAATTTGAGAAGCAGGTCATTATTTCTGGTAAGTGTCCTAAAGAATATGTTTGGGTATTTATGCACTAATAGAGATACTCGAAGAGTGTCCCTCAGATAACTGCCAAATGCATTATGGCATATTCTTGCATACTCTCCAAATTTATTCACAGAAAAATCATCCTCCTCATGAGCATCCATTATAACATCTGCCGCTATCTTTCCAGAATTTATTGCGTACAATATACCCTCTCCCGTGAGCGGGTCTACAAAACCGGCGGCGTCGCCTACCAAGAGAATTCTATCAGAATAAACCCTCCTGTCGTAACCGCCATATGGTAGCATATGAGCATGGTATCTCACATCGCTTTCGATTTTGAGGTCCCTTAAAAATTTCCTAAACACGGATTCTGGATTCTTAAATTCCAATAATCTTCCAGCAACTCCAACTGATAGATGTTCCCTCTTTGGAAACACCCAACCATAGCCCATGAATGTGTATCCAAAATAGGCACTCACTATGTCTAAGTCTCTAATTCCACCTACATTGTTATCAATCGGAATTTCTGCCTCTAAGCAGAGTGCAAGTTCCTTCGGCTTGAATTTTGCCCTTACATACTTGGCAACTAAACTATTGACACCATCGGCACCAATTACCGCCTTTGCTCTATATTCATTATTTCTCGTTTTAATAATAACACGATCCTTCCCTATACTCAGGGATTTAACCTTCTCGGAGTCCCTGACCTCGGCACCGGCATCCATCGCCTTTCTCAATAGAAACATATCGAATTTATCCCTGTATGTAAGTGTTACCATTCTGAATTTCGTCTTAGCACTTACAGTATATTCATTGTAATATATCCTGATCCCATTGCATTTTCTCTCAATTAATTTGTCATCTATTTTAAAATCAAGAAGTGATACTGCCCTTTCTGTAATGCCCCCAGCACATACCTTATATCTTGGTAGTTTCTCCTTTTCAATAATTAATGTGTTTAGTCCGTTTAGTGCACATTTCCTCGCGGCAGTTGTTCCCGATGGACCAGCACCAACAACTACAACATCATATATCATCCTTATTAAATATCCCCATTAAATATAAATAAAGATGCTGACACAGAATCCAAGAATCATACCTGCTGCAATTGGTGGCAATGCTGGAAGTGTAATGTCCCTTCTTTTTGTTATATAGATGAATAAGAATATCAGACCAATTAGACCCCCAATTACAGCAAATACGGAATTCATCAGTGAGTAATTTGATTTTATTATTGATGTTGAAAAAACAACCGGCAATGCCAAATCGCCGGTTCCCAAGCCAAGAATCCTCTTCTCTACCGGGATCGTAAACATCAATGGCATCTTTCCCTTTACACCATCGGCAAGTTTTACCATGTGCTTTGTTCCAAAGACGGAGATTATGTCATAGATCGAGAGAATTATCAGCAATACCAATGCTGGAATTAAGGAGAGAGATGCTCCAAGCCAACTTCCGATCCCCGGGACCGTGAAGATCAGGATGATATTCATAACCAATAGATTTTTCCTTTGCCATATCCCAATCACAAGTAATAGGACCGCTACCAGGATTCCGATATCCCCGAGAAGATTCCAGAATGTGAATGAAAGCCCAAGGAGAAACGCCATGCCCACAAATATCTTTATGATTAATTCAAATTTATACCTTAATAAGAATAGTAGCATAATCGTAACAATAATAATATAGAGGAATATCTGTATTGATGATTCAACCCTCTCTGGATTCTGAACAACTGGCTGTATCTCGCCCCGTTCTACCTTTTCAACGACCCCTTCCTTTACACCAAATCCGCCATGACTTATCCAGAGTCCAAGTCCTTGGACGATTAAGTATATAAGTATTGTCAATAGGAGTGGTTTCAAGTAATTCATTTTCATCATAATTCTAACCCTCTGTAAACATGAATCTTCCATGCCTTGGCTCATAGATTATGCCCTTACTCTTCAATTCATTAATTATCTCCTCCGTCTTGAATTTATCAATATTATGCTCTCTCGCCTCCTCTATTATTTCATCTAAACCAGCCATGCCATCATCACTTCTCTCAATTAATTCTCTAATTATATTCTCGATTATCCTTATTCTGTCTCTGGCGGATTTTGGATATTGTGTGATGACTCTATCAATGTCAATCTGTCCCGTTGATTCGTCATATGCAATTTCTCTTAAAACAAATTCTGTAAGCCTTATAGCTCTTTCGGCATCACTCACAGTTACCTTATCACTTAATCTTATCTTTGCGGATGCCTCTGATAACCTTATTAATGCCTCTAATTGTCGCGGGGTTGCTTTAACTGTCTCCTTACTGCTTGCTCTGAGTGATACATAGAAATTCTTTATCTTTTCAGCAGCATCCTCTGTCAGTATGGGAAAGACATTCTTTCTGGAGTATGCGATATATTTCCTAAACAATTCGGGGTCTATCTCTGGTTTAACTTCTTCTGCCTCCTCGCCACCCTTATGAACCCTCAGCATGTGTTCCGCTATTTCCGAATCCCTCTCTTTATCCAGTATATCTCTTATTGGAAATATAAGGTCAAATCTACTAAGTAAGGTGGGAGGTATATCAAATTGTTCTCCCAATGGTTTGTATGTATCAAATCTACCAAACTTTGGATTTGCTGCGGCGAGGATTGCCGTATTTGCCAAGAATTTCGTAACTATACCAGCCTTTGCAACCGAAATGGTTTGTTGCTCCATTGCTTCATGCATTGCTTCTCTATCATCCTTACTCATTTTATCAAATTCGTCAATTGCCGCGATTCCACCTCCAGCCAATACCAACGCACCTGCCTTCAATGTCCAACCACCCTCCGCAAACTCATCCTTCTCGGCAGTTGCAGTAAGTCCCGCTCCAGTTGTTCCCTTCCCAGTTACATATATGCTCTTTGGTGCTATCTGATTAACATATTGTAGCATTCTTGACTTGGCAACCCCGGGGTCTCCAACCAATAATATATGTATATCGGGTCTCAATCTCGTACCATCCGGCAATGTCTTTTTTGGTCTCCCACCAAATAATTGCAGTGCTATGGCTTCTTTTACCTCTCTGTAACCATAGATCGTTGGCGCTATCGAATCTATAATCTTGTCATAAATCCTTGGGTCACTTGCCAGTTCCTTTATTTTCTTTTCATCCTCTTCAGCTATCTCAATCTCCTCGAATTCGATCTCAATTCCCTCGATATTATTGGCTTCGATAAATTTATAATAAATTGCACCCCTCTTCTTTGGTTTTAATAACCTCACAATTCCAGTAACGGTTATCTTATCCCCCGGCTTTACCAAATCTGTTATGTCATCCTCAGCCCATATCTCTATTCTCCTCGCCTGTTCTCCTCCCTTCAGAATTTCGAGCGGTTCCTGAATCTCCAATCTCTGTATATCCGTCCACAAGCTCTCATCTGGGATAAATCTGAAATCCGTCTTCTTCCTGCATGTTTCACAGAATGGAGGCTCATATAGGAATCTCGTTTCTTGATAGACATCGTGTGGTGTATCACATTTATTGCATACGAATCTCGCAACAAGAACCTTTGGCAGGACATCAGTTATCTTCGTAACAGTTCCATCAATTGCTATCAATTTTCCAACATAGTCAGAGGTTATGTCCCTGACAAGGAGTGTATAGCCTTGCTCTCTTGGAAGATTATAGAATCTGACATAGCATTTGTGCTCGTTAACAAATTCTGAAATTGGTTTTAATTTCTCAAATAGAATTTTTCTGAATATTGGGATTATTGTATCTGGGTTCTGGATTAATTCCTCCGCCAATTCGAGATCAAATCTTGATAATTCATCATAATCAATGAACAGGCTTTTTTTCTCTGGGTAATATTCTGCAATATCATTTATTTCCCTTGTCTTTCTTTCGAGAAACTCCTCAATTCTCTCTCTCATTTTAGAGGATTAATTTATAGGGAAGACTACTTAAAATTCCATTTTTAAGTTCTCCTTTCACATTATTTTTATAACATCTTTTATAGTATGACTACCTATTATATTTTGTTTATATTTTGTCATTTGCATTCATAAAATATCATAAAATTAATAGCAGGGTGATTTTATGGAAGCAATTGTTAAAGAGGCAATTAGCCGAGAAAAAGAAAAGGAGAAGAAAAAACCGGAAGTTGGTGCATCATTGGCATCGGACACCGACGAAGAGTTGAGGAGGATTGTCGAAGAGATAAAGACATCAATAAAGGTCGTTGGAGTGGGAGGTGCAGGTGGAAACACAATAAACAGGTTAGTTGATATGGGCGTGGAAGGTGGTGAGATAATTGCAATTAATACGGACGCGCTGGATTTATTATACACAAAGGCGATGACAAAGCTTCTTATTGGTGCGTCTATAACCGGCGGTATTGGAGCGGGAAACGACCCAGAACTTGGAGAGCAGTGTGCCGACTCAGACATAAAGAAGATAGCACAGGTATTGACTGGGGCCGATATGGTATTCATCACCTGTGGTTTGGGAGGTGGCACTGGAACTGGTGCTGCTCCAGTAATTGCAGAGGTATCAAAGGATATAAATGCACTAACAGTAGCAATTGTGACACTACCATTTTCTGTAGAAGGTAAAGTAAGGGCAAGAAATGCAATTAACGGCTTGAAAAAATTGAGGAAATTCGCAGACACGGTTATTGTCATACCAAACGACAGACTCCTCGAGGTTGCTCCAAATCTCCCATTGAATGATGCATTCAAGGTTGCCGATGAACTCCTTGCGAATTCTGTCAAGGGGATTACGGAGATGATAACAAAACCGGGTCTTGTCAACCTCGACTTCGCCGATGTCAGGGCGGTATTGCAGGAGGGTGGAACAGCATTAATAGGTCTGGGAACATCAACTCGGGACACACCAATGGACGAACGAGCCCGTGAATCTGTAGAGAGAGCACTTAGGTCGCCTCTTTTGGATACAGATATCTCTAATGCAAAGGGTGCTCTCGTCAATATAATAGGTAGCAAGGATATGACATTAGAAGAAGCAGAGGAAATAGTTAGAATTGTTTCAGAGAATATAAGTCCCGATGCGCAGATAATATGGGGCGCACAGATAGATGAATCGCTTGATAGAAACATAATAAAGACCCTTGTAATTCTTGCGGGGGTCAAGACACCGGCATTTGAGGAGGAGTTGGAAGAGAAGGTAGAGGCATTCGGTGAAGAACACGCAGATCTAGGACTTAGAGAGATCTAGGGCAAGATGATAAGCTTAGGTAAGGCGTATCGTGAGACGAGAAGAATATTAAGACTCACAAGAAAGCCAAAGATGTCAGAGTTTATAGAGACTGCAAAGATAACGGGTTTGGGAATGATAATAATAGGCTTCATAGGATTTATAATCCTTATAATCGCAGAAATTCTTTTTTAATCTTATGAGAAATTATGAGTCCAAATATATATGCCGTCAGAGCAACTGCGGGGCAGGAACAGGTTATTGCGAGGCTCTTGTATCAGGAAGCACTTAGTAGGGAGAAGAAAAAAGAGAACAGATCCGAGAGGGTTTATTCAATTCTATACACCACGGGATTAAAGGGTTATGTTCTTGTTGAGGCAGATAATCCCGGCATAGTTGAGGATCTGATAAGAAATGTTCCAAAAACAAAGGGGTTATTGCTGAGAAAAAGGGGGGATATAGGGTCCGCCGGCTCAATTTCTATAGATGAGTTAGAGAAGATATTGACACCAAAACCAGCGGTTCAGGAGGTTAGCAGAGGGGACCTAGTTGAATTAATTTCGGGACCCTTTAAAAAGGAAAAGGCACGGGTTGCGAGGATCGATAAAGACAAGGATGAAATTACTGTCGAATTAATTGAGGCTGCAGTTCCAATACCGATAACCGTAAAGGGGGATGATATAAAGATAATAAGAAGAGAAAGCGAAGAAGAGGAGGAATAGAATGGCAAATGAAGTAATCGAATTACTAATTGAGGGTGGCAAGGCAACTGGAGGACCCCCACTGGGGCCAAAAATCGGACCCATGGGTCTAAATATAAATGAGGTCGTTAATGCAATAAATGAAAGAACTTCAGAGTTTGAGGGAATGAAGATTCCAGTTAAGGTAATTGTAGACACCGAAACAAAGAAATTTGATATAGAAGTTGGCACACCTCCAACATCGGCACTCATAAAGAAGGAGTTGAACATTGAGAAAGGCTCCAGCAATGGGAATCCGGTCGGAAATTTGACACTGGAACAATTATTAAAGATAGTTAAGATGAAGAGGGGACAGTTACTTGCAAATTCACTAAAGGCGGCAGTTAAGGAGGTAATCGGCACATGTATAAGCATGGGTGTTACAGTAGATGGAAAACACGGGAAGGAAATACTGAAGGAGATTGAAGAGGGAAGGTATGATGACAAACTCTCACAATAAGAATTTTTAAACATCTAATATAAAATAGATATTCTATCCCGAACCTCTATCGTTCTGTTCCGCTTTACTACCATTTGGTAGGAGGAAATCAAATGGATAAAAAGAATGTGGTAAGGAGTGTTAAGGAATGCCTGAAGAAATCTAAGAAGAGGAGATTCACACAATCCATTGACCTGTATATTAATTTTACGAACATTGATATAGAAAAACCCGAGAATAAATTAAATCTTAATATTCTATTGCCGAAGGGTAGGGGTAAGGAGATAAATATAGGAGTCTTTGCCGATGGCGATATGAATCTAAGAGCAAAAAAATTATCAAAATATGTTCTTAGTAGAGAGGAGTTGGAGGAATATGCGAGGAATAGAAGAAAGATGAGGAAATTTGCCAATTCATGCTATAGTTTTATTGCTCAGGCAGACCTAATGCCAATCATTGGAAAGAAATGGGGGATAGTGTTGGCTCCTCGAGGAAAGATGCCACAGCCAGTTCCAGCAACCGCAGACCTCGAGCCAATATTCCAAAGGTTAAGGAATAGTATCAGAATAAGGTCAAAAAAGAATCCCACGGTTAATGCCCCAGTTGGAACAGAGGACATGAATCCAGAGGATATAGCAGAGAATATAATTGCGGTTATAAATGCGATCGAAAAACAAATTCCGAGGGATAAAATTAAATCACTATATGTTAAAACAACAATGGGTCAGCCGGTTGAGATAAAATTGGATTAGAAAAATGGTTCAGGAATGGAAGATAAGGGAGGTTGAAGACCTGGCAAATCTAATCTCGAAATCAAAATCAGTAGCATTAGTTAGCATCTCCAATATCCCATCCAAAAAATTACAGGAAATGAGAAGGAATTTGGGGGAAATTGCAACACTCAGAATTTCGAGGAACAACCTTATCAAGAGGGCTCTTGAAAAGGTGAAGATAAAGGATATGGACAAATACATTAAAGGTCCGACCGGTTTGATATTTTGCAATACCGACCCATTAAAATTAAAGAGGATTTTAGATGATTGCAAGACAACCGCTCCCATCAAGGCAAATGCAATCGCGCCATGCGACATCGTTGTACCCGCCGGTGAAACATCACTGACCCCCGGACCCGTACTCGCCGAGATACAGAATGTTGGTATAAAGGCAAAGATAGATAAGGGAAAAATTGTCATAGAGGAGGATTCTCTGGTCGCAAGAAGGGGAGAAAAAATCTCGGAGGAACTTGCAAATGTCTTGGCAAGATTGAGAATCGAGCCGATAGAGGTCTCTCTAAAAATAATGGCGGCGTATGAAGATGGTATACTCTACACCCCGGATGTGCTACAGATAAACGATGAAAAGTTATTTTCTGATATAAAGAATGCTCATCTCAACGCATTTAATCTTGCAATTAATTCAAATATAATAAATTCATTTACAATCCAATTCATCATAATCAGGGCATTTAATAATGCAAGAAATTTGGCACTAAATTCTGAAATAATAAACAGAGATACAATTGAATTTCTATTAAGGATGGCTTATCAGCAGATGAATTCCCTGAAGTCCAAGATTTCACTTTAAATTTTAAATTTTAAAATTTTATATAGGTTTTAATTCATCGACATTCAAACCGATCTTATACCTTGAACCCTGTCTCGTTCCTCTCAGCATTAGAATCTTTTCCAGTTCTGGACCTATTAAAAAGCGATGTGTATTCCATTCCGGAGCGATCTTTTCATCAACGCCGGCGTCCTTCGAAATTCTCTGGATTAGAATGTGGGGTGATAGATTCTCTATAAAATCCGCGAGAATTGAAAGATATTCGATCTTACTTATCGGGCGATATTTCCCAGAAAGATACTCATTGACGAGTTGTGTGCCCTTCATAACTAATAATGGATAAATCTTTACAGCATCTGCATTAATTTGTGAGATTATCCTTGCAGTCTCGATCATCTCAGATGGCGTTTCATATGGAAGACCGAGAATTGTAAAAATTAAAATTAAAATCCCCCTCTTATGCGCCTCTTCAACAATATTTAGAATTTCGGCAATTCCGTGATGCCTGTTAATCCTCTCGCATGTATGATAGTGCATGGATTGTTGTCCCAATTCGAGCCAGATCTCATATCCTTCTTTTACATATTCGGAAAGAAGGTCAAGAACCTCTTCCGGCAAACAATCCGGTCTTGTGCCAATTGAAAGACCAACGACATCTTCATGCTCCAAGAGGATATCGTAGATTCTTCTCAATTCATTTGGGGGTTTATATGTATTGGTTGCAAATGCAACATAAATTAGAAATTTTTCTCCAGCCCCAGTCGCCTTGTGATATTTTATCTGCTCATCAACCTGAACCCTTAAATCTCTTCCCAAGACTCTCCTGAAGCTCTCGTGAGTAAATTTCTTTGCAAACCACGGGCAGAATATACACCCCTTGTCATCGAGTCGAGAATCCCAATTTGGACATGTAAACCCGGCATCTACCGGAATCTTGAATATCTTATAGCCGTGGGTTCTCCTGAAATATTCACCAAATTTTGCGTATAGATAGCCATCTCTATACATCTCATCTATCACTCTCCTATCTATTCTCCTCTCCGTCACAACACCCTTAACCTTCGCCCTCGGTTTCACTCTAAATAAAATTTATCCCTTTAAATCAATAAATTTACAACCTTTGGGACTGTGGGGTAGCTTGGCGATCCTTCCGGCTTAGGGAGCCGGAGACCGGAGTTCAAATCTCTTCGTCCCGTATTAAATTCAAGTGCGATTTCGTTGGAAATCGCACCCGCATGTGAACTGGGCGTGACAGTTCGTTCAAATCTCTTCGTCCCGTATCAAATTCAACATCTCTACCAACACCAAATAAATCCTCGAATTCGACCCATAAATCCACCATGAACGGAAAGCTCTCTTTGCCACTCTTTCTTAATCTGAGAGAACAAATTAGATGCTTTAGCTCCGACAGGTCAATGAATGCAATTTTGTGATTTTTCTCACTTACTCCCTTTAAACCTCGTGAACTCTCCTATCCCCATAACATCCTCAACCTTTATCGTTTCCCCTTTAAATTCTATTTCTCCTTCCCAGGAAATAAATGCCCTTCCCCAGGTTCTTCTTCCTTCCGGATCCCACCAGGTTCCTTCAACTCTTCCCCACCCTTTCGGTGGCCAGTACTCAATTACCTTTCCTTTCAAATTTACACTTCCCTCTTTAAATTTTCCCTTGAGTTCGAAACTTGAGGGTTGAAGATGCTCTCCAAAACTCTTTAAAGTGAAATCATTGAAGGGATAGCTCTCATTGAAAATGTAATTTATTCTTCCTTGATGCTGGAATTTTGGGAAATTAACCGGAGTTGGGTTTTTTGAATCGCAAAGGGTAATCATGAAATCATCATCAAATATTCCCATACAGGAAAATTCAACCACGCCACCCCTTGCCGGACAAAGAGCTTCTCTGCAATACTCTCCTTGATAGTCCTGCTGGGCATAGTAAGCGATGTGGGTTGCTCTGTCAAATAAAAAGTGGCCGGAAAATTCCTTCTCTTCTTTTTGTTGAGGAAGCTTCACTTTACCTTCAAATTTTCCCACAACCCAGAAGCCTCCCCAGGCATCTACATCTTTTGTGCCACTGAAGGCTCCGTGAATTATATAAGGTCCTTCTTGGGGTCCCATCCAAAAAGGTATACCCAAGGCTTCAGCTTTAATTTTAATCTTTAACCCCTCATCATCTGGTGGGATAATTTCATGATACCAGGTTTGATTTTCCTCATCGTAAGATAAAATTTCTTTGTAGCCATTTGTTCCGTAAACCAAGACTGTTGGATAGGGATAACCCTCTACGCCATCTTCATAATAATACATTCCCCCCTTAAACACTGGAACTTTTCTTAAATATTCTCCGTTAATGTTAATTCTTGGAGCAAAACCGCCTTCAAACGGCAATCTTCCCTGATAAAACAGGGTATCTCCCTCTTTGCTTTTTCCCAAGGCAACGAAGATAAAACAGCTTTGTTGCCATGGATAACCGGGGATGTATCTTAGAAGATTACCCTCCTCTAAATTATAAGTGATACCAATTGGTACCCAATCTTTTATCGTTGGAATTTTTTCAATAAGAGTGTTTGGCTTTTCTGTAATCTCCCATCCCTTTTCTGGAATTTCCGGCAAAGAAAACTCTATCTTTTCCGCTTTCTCTAAAGCCAAAAATGCCCTATCAAGATACTCTCTTGCTTTCTCATAGTTTCCCTCAAAATACTCTCTTCTCGCTTCCTTAATCCACCAAACCGCTTCCTTTAGATCATAACCTTGGTTTTTCTTTTCAAGATATTCTTTTTTAAATTTTAAATATTCTTGTTTTAGGTCTTGGGGTGCTACTTTTTGCTCTTCTTTCAAAAATAAAAACACTCCCAGGGCCGAAATCAGTACCAGTCCGCAAAAAATTATGATTAATAATTTTTTATCCATTCTCGGGACATAAATTTTTTTACCACATAATAAAAGATTATGACTACAAATTTATAAACTTTCCATTCATATCATGATGCATTGGATTCTTGAGTAATCTATTTTATTAGAATCTTCTTTCCAGTTTTTATCATTGCAAGAAGTGTTTTTCCATTTGATGTGTTCCTCTTTATCTTTATGTTCCCCGCCCTGTTTACCTTAGCATTGAAGAGATATTCATTATCTGCAAATACCTTCACAATTTCATTTCTGAAGATTCTTGATTTTAGAATTATCTGCTTTTTTGTTATAGAAATTTCAACCTCTTCGGGAACTCTTGACCTTCTCAATTTTTCCTTTATTGGAATCACAACCACCTCTTCGCCATAGGAATAGAGCTCATATAATGGTCTTTCGGTTTCAAAGTCAATGACCTCAATAACAGGTCTTGCCAAGTCTGCCTCTCTCATGCCGTGAGGAATCTTGACATTCATTCTCAATTCATATACCTCCTTTATCTTGCCCGCCTCTATAAATATCACAGTATCTACGATGTGTGGAATAACCCCCAATTCAACCCTACCTATCAATCTCTGAATCGCATCAATAGCCTTGTTCGCATGAGTTACTCCGATCATACCCACCCCGGCAAGGCGCATATCTGCAAATACCTTGAAGTCAGATGTCTTCCTTACCTCATCAAATATCGTATAATCTGGTCTCACAAGAACGAGAACATCGCCGGTATTTTCCATGGAGCCCTCCAATGGAGAATACTGCGTTATTATATCTGGCACCTGCAGATCCCTTGGATGCTCCATGGTCTTTACAATCTTTCCCTTTTGCATATAAAATTCAGCCAACGCCTGAACAAAGGTTGTCTTTCCGGCCCCAGGTTGACCAGCAACAAATATTCCCTCCGCCATCTTCTCCAATCTATTCAGCAATCTTTTTGATAAATTATAGTCTGAGAGTTTCGTCTTTACCAATGGTCTCACAGCAGTTATCTCGAGACCATCGCTAAATGGTGGTCTTGCGATTACAATTCTATATTCGGATATCTGAACTATTGTCACGCCCTTCTTTTCCATCTCAATCTTACCACTTGGATCGGAATGAGCCCTCTCAATGATTTCCTTTGCATATCTCTCTATCTCTTCCCTTGATACCCTTTCGTGGATCTCAACCAATCTAAAATCCCCAACTCTCCCCTTCTTTGCGAGTATCGGAGTATTCTCCTTCATATGGATTGATGCGGTTATATCATCAAAGAGGTCAAATATCCTTGGTCTTATCTCCCTTATTTTTGGTCCAATATACTTGACTCTTATTCCCTTTATCTCCGATGTCAGTGCCTGAACCTTGTCACTCGTTATAAGAATGGCGCCGTTCTCCTCTGCAACCCTCCTTATCAATTCATCCAATTTCCCAGACCTTGCAAATTTTATCTCCTCTATCTCCGGAGACTTTCCATAGAATCTCATTGAGAATTTTCCATTCGATTCCTCTGAGATTCTTCTTAGGGAGATCAATTCATTTAGACCATCAAATCCGGTCTCTCTTCCACGGTTTGCCTGAAATTCAAGTTCTGAAATCACAACCTCCGGGATTATTATCTCCGCACCATCCCTAAACTCGTTTAGTATTTCAGATATTCTGCCATCAACAATTATTGATGTATCTGGAACAATCTTAACCTTCATTTTCAGTTAAATCGACATTTAACGTTTTCTACCCCAACAATTTATTAGTTTAGAAATTCATCAAAGATTAAATAAGATAATTTAAATATTAATTAAGAATTCTAAAGAAAAATATCTAAAGAAAAATATGGGAAAAACTAAAGGTATGGAACCATTGGCGAGGAATATTGCTGGTGAGATCGTTATGTCAGATAAACCAGGAGAAGTGATGAGGAAATGGCGAGAGATATTTGGAATAAGGCAGAGAGAGATCGCAACTTCATTGAATATATCGCCATCGGTAATCTCTGACTACGAAGGTGGTAGAAGAAAATCCCCGGGGGTTGAATTTGTGAGAAGATTCGTGAAGGCACTTCTGTCAGAAAATTTTGGGTATAGTAGTGAACTCATTGAAAAATTCTCGGAAATTGAAAAGGGGGAGGGGGCCATACTTAGCATTAGGGAATTTCTATCCCCAATAAATTGTATCGATTTTATAAATACGATCCATGGCAAGGTAATCGCTGGGAATAACCTAAGAGATATCGAGCTGTGGGGATATACCGTGATTGATTCTATAAGGGCAATTCTTGAAATGTCCCAGAATGAATTTGTTAAGTTGTATGGCTTAACACCAGATAGAGCACTCATCTTTACAAAGGTTCATCTCGGTAGGTCTCCAATGATCGCAATAAAGGTCACGAAGCCGAGACCGAGGCTCATAGCCCTGCATGGTCTTCATCCGAATAAGGTTGATAAACTTGCGGTAAAGATTGCAAAATCGGAGAAAATTCCATTAGTTGTTTCCAGATTAAGAACAGAAGAAGAATTGATAGAGAATCTAAATAGATTGAGATAACGATGAAGGGGATAGGAATTATAGGCTATGGTGTTTATATACCTCGGTATAGGATAAGGGTAGATGAGATCGCCAGGGTTTGGGGAGCCAATGCAGAAAGTATTTCCAATTCATTGATGGTGTACGAGAAGAGCGTTCCGGCATTAGATGAAGATACTGCAACGATATCAGTTGAATGTGCAAGAAATGCGATTCAGCACTCTAAAATAAACCCAAGTGATATTGGAGCAATATATGTTGGCTCAGAGTCCCATCCATATGTAGTAAAACCAACATCAACAATTGTTGCCGCGGCGATAGGAGCGACATCAGAACTAACAGCGGCAGATTATGAATTTGCATGCAAGGCCGGAACCGCCGCAATCCAGACATGTATGGGTCTCGTTGCACTGGGGATGATAAGATATGGTCTCGCAATTGGTGCAGACACCGCCCAGGGAAAACCGGGAGATGCACTTGAGTACACGGCATCTGCCGGTGGTGGAGCATATATAATCGGAAGAGAGAAATTAATCGCAGAAATAATTGATACATATTCATTCACAACCGACACGCCGGACTTCTGGAGAAGAGAGGGTCAGGAATTTCCAAGTCATGGCGCAAGATTCACTGGACAGCCAGCGTATTTTAGGCATGTTATAAGTGCCGCCAGCGGGATAATGGAACGAAATGACCTAAAGCCTGAGGATTTTGATTATGTTGTCTTTCATCAGCCAAATGGTAAATTTCCGTTAAGAGTGGCAAGAATCTTGGGATTTAAGAGGGAGCAGGTGATGAAGGGCTTAGTAACGCCATACATTGGAAATACATATTCTGGCTCGACATTAATAGGTTTAGCCAACATATTAGATGATGCGGTATCTGGGAATCTAATACTTGCCGTGTCATATGGCTCTGGCGCGGGCAGCGACGCATTCATAATAAAGGTGAAAAAGGAGAATGAGAGAAGGAGAAATAAAAAAACCGTTAAGAAATTTATGGAGGATAAGGAATATATAGATTATTCAGTATACGCAAAATTGAAGGGTAAGATAAAGGGTGTAAAATTACAGAAATGAATTAAAGATAAATCTTTGAAAAATTTAATAAAATGCCAAAAAGGGTTGGGATTATTGGTGTTGGAAGCACAAAATTCGGTGAATTATGGGATTACAGTTTTAGGGATTTGATCACAGAGGCTGGAACAAAGGCAATTACAGATGCTGGAATAGATGGTAAGGATATAGAGGCTCTCTACATCGGCTCAATGTCTCCGGGATTATTTGCAGAACAGGAACATATCTCAGCATTAGTTGCAGATTATGCTGGACTTTCTGGAATCCCGGCAACGAGGGTTGAGGCAGCATGTGCGAGTGGCGGATTGGCATTAAGAGAAGCGTATATAGCAATAAAATCTGGTTTATTTGATATAGTCGTTGCAGGTGGTGTTGAGAAGATGACGGATGTCTCCACAGAATCTGCAATGATAAATCTCATGGGTGCTGGTGACCAAGAATGGGAGGCATTTAAAGGTGTTACTTTCCCTGCATTATATGCATTGATGACCAGGAGACACATGTTTGAGTATGGAACAACAATTGAGCAAATATCGATGGTTTCTGTTAAGAACCATCACAATGCGACACTAAATCCAAATGCCCAATTCCAATTTGAGGTTTCCATAGAAGATGTAATGAATTCGCCGATCGTTGCAGACCCATTGAGATTACTGCACTGCTCACCAATTACGGATGGCGCATCGGCAGTAATCCTCGCAAGCGAAGAAAAGGCTAAGAAACTTAGCGATGAAGTCGTATGGATCTCTGCATCTGCACTGGCAACAGACACAATAGCACTTCATGACAGAAAAAGCCTATCCAGAATTAATTCATCCGTAATTGCCGCTAGAAATGCATATGAACAGGCAAAAATAAAACCAAAGGACATCGATTTTGCGGAGGTTCATGATTGCTTCTCAATAGCAGAGATAATGGCAATTGAAGCCCTCGGTTTTTGTGAATTCGGCAATGGTGGAAAAATAACTGAAGATGGTGAGACGGCATTAGATGGTAGTATACCGATAAATCCATCCGGTGGCTTAAAAGCGAAGGGGCACCCAGTCGGGGCCACTGGAATTGCGCAGGCGGTGGAGGCGGTTCTACAACTCACAGGAAGAGCGGGAAGGAGACAGGTTGATGATGCAGAAATTGGTTTGATACATAATGTTGGTGGTTCCGGTGCAACCTCCGTAGTTCATATCTTAGAGAGATAAAAATGGCAAAGGGGATTGCATTACATTGGCGGTTAATACCAAGAAGATACACCCTGCTTGGAACAGAATGTAGAAGCTGTGGGGAGAAGTTCTTTCCTCCGAGACAGCTATGTCCAAATTGCAGGAGAGGCGCCAAGATCAAGGAGTTTAAGTTCTCTGGAAATGGTGAGATTTACTCATATACGATCGTTCATTCTCCACCAAAGGGATTTGAGTTTATGAAGCCATATGTCCTGGCGGTGATAAAATTAGATGAGGGACCATTATTGACGGCACAGATTGTGGATTCTAAACCCGAGGATATTGAAATCGGTAGGAAGGTGGAGATGGTATTTAGGAAGGTAATCGCCGATGGCGATTCGGGAATTATAAGATATGCATATAAATTTAGAGTCAAGAGAGAGTAGATTAAGTGATAAATGCGGTGCATCCAATAAATCATCAAAATTCATTTGATGGGCAGGGATTTTTGATGCCTTTCACTTCTCGTATCAATACCATAACTAACAGAATGCGACTCTGGGGCAAAAATAGTTAATCTCCGAGTATCACGAGATAAAATCGCTCCCCAGATACTCTTTCGGGCGATCTACCCCGCTCCGTTCCGAATGGGTGATCTCCTTCTCAATGATGATGTGTTTAACTATGTGGGGAACGAACCCGCCAAAGATTGGATCGGCTGATAAAACAGCTCCGAGAAAGATAAGTTCAAGTACACACCGAGAGAGGACAAGGAAATCGACTGGAGTAATTATTAATTCCTTCCCTAAAAAACCCAACTTTGAATCGGAGTTGGGACAAACC
>Ga0164318_10001121_pt1 | contig 23134 bp, 21 predicted proteins | sample GuaBasSedimGuay9_FD_113734 | JGI IMG/M metagenome (GOLD analysis project Ga0164318, IMG submission 113734) | Subseafloor sediment microbial communities from Guaymas Basin, Gulf of California, Mexico - Guay9, Core 4571-4, 0-3 cm | ecosystem: Environmental > Aquatic > Marine > Hydrothermal vents... | reverse complement strand
AGTCTTTGGATTTGTTGTTCTGCTCGTAGCATGCAAAATTATTTATTCATTGATATGGCATTGAAACTCGCGAAGCGACCGGCGTATGCCGGTTGAAACTCGAAACTTGAAACTTAAATCTTAACCAAAAAAATGAACCAAAAAATGAACCAAAAAATTGATTGGAAATCTGAACCGGACGATACTATTGTTTGCTATTGTCAAAAGGTAAATAAAAAAACTATTGTTTCCGCGATTCAAAACGGCGCTGAAAATATAAAAGATATTCAAAATGCAACAAAAGCAGGCTTAGGAAAACGTTGTAAAGAATTAAATCCAAAAGGACGATGCTGTCATCCCGATATTGCAGAAATTTTAAAAATCTATGGAAAAAGTAACATATCAGATTGTTGCTGTTGTTCTAATTGTTCTTAACAAAAAAAGTAAAAATTATGAAAAAGAATATTTTAATAATTATTTTGATCGTTATTAGCGTTGCTGCTGTAGTTATAGTTAAAAATAAAAAACAAAATGCTAATGCAAAATTTGATAATGAAGCAGTCAAAGCTAATCGGAAAACCGTCGCTGAAGTCAATCAACAGAAAATGTCGACACTACCGCTACCGCGTGTTCTTGATCTTGGCGCTGATAAATGTATGGCGTGTAAAGCTATGGAGCCGGTCCTTGAAAAGCTGCGTGAAGAATATAAAGGAAAATTACAGGTTGATTTTATTGATGTGTGGAAGAACCCGGATGAGGCGAAGAAATACAATATCCGTTCAATTCCAACACAGATTTTTTTCGATAAAAATGGAAAAGAAATATCCCGGCATATTGGTTTCATTTCCGAAGAAGATATTTTGAAGAAATTTAACCACATAAGAAACATAGAAACACAGAAGAAAAGAAAAGATTAATATTTAAATCTATTATTTCTTAATGAGCAATAAAAGACAAAATGGCAGCAAATAATAAATAAAACTCAACAATAAATTAATAATCAAGTACTCTAAAATAAATTTGCTCGCAAGAGCAAATTTCCTCCGAGTGCCTGATAAAATCCCCATAGCTCCCCTTTATAAAGGGGGAATACAAAAACCGGCACGACTATGCAAAACTTATTTAATTTTTTAAATCACGCAATCGAAGGAACGGCCGCGATAGCAATCGCTGCAGCCTTTGTTTGGGGCATTTTAAGCATTTTGCTTAGCCCGTGTCATTTGGCAAGCATTCCTCTTATTGTCGGTTTTATTAATGATCAGGGAAAAACAACCGTTAAAAGAGCATTTATCATTTCCCTGCTTTTCGCTATTGGAATTTTATTGACCATCGGCGTTATCGGCGTTATTACCGCGTTGGCAGGGCGAATGATGGGTGATATTGGTCCTTACGCTAATTATTTTGCTGCGGTAATCTTTTTCGCGGTTGCCCTTCATTTATTTGATGTTATACCAATGCCGTGGTCAGCCGCTCAACCGGGAATGAAGAAAAAAGGATTGCTTGCCGCATTTATTCTCGGTCTTCTTTTCGGTATTGCTCTCGGACCATGTACTTTTGCTTATATGGCACCAATGTTAGCGATAACGTTTAAAACATCGTCGGGCAATTTTCTTTATGGCGTAATTTTATTGTTTGCTTATGGTGTTGGTCATTGCTCGGTAATAGTTACTGCGGGAACGTCAACGGAATTGGTTCAAAAATATTTAAACTGGAATGAGAATTCTAAAGCTACAGGATTTTTAAAAAAAACTTGCGGAGTTTTATTAATAATTGCGGGATTATATTTTATTTATATTACACCTTAAACGATTGAAACGATGACCGTGCAGTAGCATGTTATTTCATTGGAAATGATATAAAATTATGAAAAATTCTAACGAAAGAAAAATGACTAATATCTTTGAACGATAGAGAAAGCAGTTAAACAGCGGGAATTATTAGGGATTCGTTAAGAACTGGCAACATTTGGCAAAACGCTTCGAAAGTGGCAAGAAAGGATATTATATTTTTTTTAATACAGATTATCGACAGCAATGGTTGAAGGCTTTCATACACATATAAAATTTATAAAACAATTTGATTTTAAAAAATAATAGTGATATAATATTAACGGATATCCTTTCTGCATATTAACTTTTCCCGTACAACTGATATCATCTAAGATCGATGCTTTCGAGAAGTTTTAATTTGCATTTATTACCCCGCTCGGGAATTCTCTCGACAAGGTAAGTTGTTCTGTTTTTAGAGATAATTTGAAAAGGCAAAATATTATCCGATTTCGGATTTTCGCAGGAAGGTTTTATTACTTCAGCAGTAACATTTATCCGGTACACATCCGTGCGGGTTGTGACATAATCAGCGATTTTGCACATTAGGACCGGAGTTATGCCTTTCACATCTAAAAGGTCATAAGGGTTTTTGTACGGGCGAATAGATTTCCCGCTTTTAGATATACCTTTAACAATATTTTGTGCAATAGTATTGTTTATCCCGGGTAATGCAGCTATTACACGTTCGGAAGCTGTATTGACATTAATTCTGCCAGGGTGTTCAATTGGAGTAAGTAAGATATAATCGAGCCACGCCATGCCGCTGCATTCTGTATCATTCAGACTGTGCGGAGTCATTGAGATTTTAACGGCGCCTTTATCGCTAATATTATCTGTGGATAATTTACCAAAATAAATGGAATCATTTTTATCATAGTGATAACGTTTTTTAGGAGATGAATCCCAATTTTTGGTTTTATAGTTCCAGATTTTTATTGTAAGGTTCGCGTTATGATTTTCTTCGAGGAATTCGGTTGTAATTATGGAATCGTTTAAACCGAAGAGATAGAGATCGTAATTAATGTTTGGATCAAGTCCGGTGTTTTTCCATTCCCATCTTCCTTCCCTATTTTCTTTCCGTGTATAAAATAACGGTGTTTTATATGGAGGGCCAACCGAGACTTTATCACCACGCGACGCTGACAATAAAGTACGTTTTTGAGTTGAACGACCTTTTATTTTAAGAGAAGCATGATTATTATCAGCTATTTTAAATTGTTCACCGCGAAGTTTACCTGAAAGAATATTTAATGTGTTATCTTTCCATATTTCGGGTTCCCATTTCTTGCCTTTTAATGCAATTACTGATTTGTTACAATTCGCAACAATTCCCGCAGTGGAATCCCATGAACCGGTATTACCAATCCAGGCATCTTCAGCTTCGGCATCAAGACGAATCATGTCCATAGTAAGAGCAGGTCCGATAGTTTTGAGGAAATTTTCAGCGGCTTTCGGGTTAGTATTGTAAGAAACATTTTCTTTTCCGGAACTAATTTTAAGAAGTTCTTCGTAAGAGCCGAGGGGTCTGTTCAGAACGGTGTTATTCACTATTTTTTTCATATTACGCGAGCGGGCTTCTCTGAAAGTTCCTCCGAAAGTAGTTTTATCGGTTTTTTTCCACATATTAAAAACCGTTGGGTCCGGTCGTTCACTAGAAACATCAAATTCCTGATAATCAGTTTTTCCATATTCAAGAGTGCGGGAAGTGATTTGATTATATTCATTTCTAAGAGTAAGAGATAAAAAACCGCCCAGGCGGGGCATACCGAGGATGACGGCATAATCGCCGACTTTGATTCCACTCACATAATTATTGTGTTGTCCGTAAAGGATTTCGATAGCGTTTTTTGTATTACCTGTGATCATTCTTCTAAATCCGTTTGGGTCATTACCTTCGAAGTTTTTTCTATCGGTTCTGAATTCGACTATTTCGCCTGCCATTTCTCCCGGTTTAAAATCAGCACCTTCGAGGATGATATTATTATCTTTCTGAATAAATCCCGGGTCAAGCAGGTTTCTTGTAGCAGGTTTAAATCCGATGATTTTATACCAAACGCCCCAAGTATCCTGAGGAAGTTCATAGCACGGATATTGTTCTTTGGCGCTATCGCCCCAAGTTTCATTTTTACTCGAGCCGTATTCCGTTCCAAATATTTTTTTGTCGCTTGTAAGATACGCGTAGCCGTGTGGTGGAATGACCGGGTTTTCATCCTCGAGAAATCCGCCGCTTGCAGGAGAATAATGAGAAGCCGAGTTAATTTTGCAAAGTTCTTTTGCAACGGAACCTGTATTGATCATAACCCTCCAGCCGGCGATACTGACGGGATTATCGCTAACATTAATGAGCTCAACTATGTCAGGTCTGACAAACATAACGTTAGTCATCATGCTTTTGGTTTTATTTCTGTCTCCTCTATTCCAGAAATCCATCATTTTATTAATTAGCGAAGACGAACGTTTTTTATTGCAGTTTTTACTTGAAGTAAAGAGAACATCAATCATACCTTTTGCATCTGCAAGGATTGGTTTTCCGTCTTTATAAGGCCATTTCAACATATGTTCTTCGGTTTCGGAATATGAAGAAGGATTTCCGTCACAGTCAAGCATTGGTGAACTATATTTAAAAGCCGGAGGAATAAAGCCATTATTTCCAATATATACTTTAAAATAGGTTTTTGGTCGAATTTCAGTAATTGCCCATTCAGTACATTGAGGATATACAGAAAATAAGCCCCAAGTTTTTTCCCAATGATTGTTAATCCAAAAACCTGCGTGCCTGCTTTTATTACTGTAAATTTGTGACATTATTTCATATGTGCTCATAACCTTGCCGGATTTATTTTTGAATTTTCCTTCCACAGTGATACTGCGTGGACCGCTTGCGATAACTTTCGGCAGATATTTAGAATTTTCTTCAATGTGGTCTCTATCGTCTGAAGGCGCAAAAATGATATGAGCATTTTTCCAGAAATTTACGGGATAAAGGATATTGTTTCCTTGTGTTTTACCGCGACTTTTTAAAGCATCAAATATTTTTTTATAGTCTCTTGTTTTGTCGTTGGAATGTCTTAATGCAGGACCATTATAAATTATTTTAATATTAGCGCCTTCTTTTTTTATTGAAGTTGGTCGCATGGGAAACTTAGCTACCGGGTCATCACTTTTTTTATTTGGACCTGAGCCGTATGTGAATGGGTCAAGAACAAGTCCGATGACCCCTGTAAATTTCATCTCGAGGCGATTTCCATTTCCCGTAGGAATAGGATTAATAAGATGAGGCTCTAAAACAAGACTTCCGTCATTTGCCATAATCTCATTAAAACAAATTGATTCTACACCGTAACTCCCGCCGTAGGTTGAAAGAGAGTGGTTTTCATCCCGGAAATCCATTATATTACAAACTAATCTTGAAAGTCCCTGAGAAGTTTTACTTATAGACTTTTTGTTCTTGATTGAGCGAACAGCCCGAGCGAGTTCTCTTACATTCCCGCCGTTTATACAGATTTGTCTGTCATCCGACCAGAGTCCTTTTGAGTGGCTGATTGAATAGGTTGTTAAAAAAGTTGAGAGACCTTTAATATCAATTTTGGAAAAATTTTTATTATTTTTAGAGATTATACCGGGGATTTCTATTATGGAGTCAATTGTTTTGTCATCACCGGACGGGTAAAGAGTATTGTATTCAGCCGGTTCATCAACGCCCTCGTTTTCTTCATCAATAATACCGTTGAAATTATTATCGAGGCCGTCATTTTCGAGAGTTATATTATTTTTGTTATCATCAACATTTCTCATCCCGGGAACTTTATTAGGCCCATATTGATACGCTCTCATTGCTCTGATCGCTTTGGGAGACAAGAGAGAAAAAAGCGGATCTTTTCGCGCAGACATACCGTGATTCTTATCAAAATTCATTGCGCTTTCGGCAAGAGATTGTAATGTATTAACATTTAACTTTCCACATTCATCCGTTATTTCAAGTTTATATCTTCCGACTAAATTCCCGTTATGGTCTTTTACCAGATGCCACTTGCTGCTATATTCATCCGAGAACAATTGCGGATCTGTTTCAGGTGAGTCACAGGTAAGTCCCTCCTGAGAACTGTCATTTTGAATTAACGAAAGAGCATGCTGATACCCCGAGCGCGAAAGGAGCCGCGCTTTCATTGCGTCAACAGTGATTTGCCCCGCTTTTGTTTGTATATTTGAAGTGATTATAAATGATGTTGCCAGCAAAGCTAAAACGGTAAGAATGGCAAGAACGGCAACGAGAGCGATACCGTTATATTTCTGTATAAATCGTTTATTCATAAAGTTTATAGTTAAATAGTGATATACCGCTTGCATTATACTTAATAAGTGGTGGTTTTACAAGAGAAAGACAAAAAATATCAATAAACATATACAGCATATTTCCCAAAGGCAATGTTTCTCCCCACCAGATTGCGCCTTGATCCCAATTTCCGGATTCACCACGTAAAAATAGCGGAAAGGGGTTATTAATTTTTTTCCAATGAATTAAATCATCAGAAAAAGCCGCATTCATTCGCGGCTGAAAATCAAAATGGCTGTCTCCGCCCTGATAAATCATCCACCATTTCCCGTTGAGATTAAAAACTCTTCCTCCGCCTACTGCGTTACTATCCCATTCGCCTGCGGCTCCCGGAGCAATACATTTGTATTTTTTCGCATTATTGAGATTTTCCGGGTTTTTTGCTGCCGCATCTTGCGAATACCGATTTTTGAGTAAATTTATCCGAAAGGTTGTTTAAAGTAATCGTTGAAAAATCGGCATGTGCATCTTCAATAATGCAAGCAAACCTTCCCCCGCCTGTTTTGGCTGTAAATTCCAGCATCTTTTTGTCATCAAAAGAAACTTTAACTTCATTGGCAATTTTTTTAATCGATAATTTATGCCATTTGAATAAATCAATTTTTATGGGCAGCGGTTGCGATTCCTTCCACAAAATATTTTTACCTTTTAATTTTACAAGTACGGTGATTTTTCGACTCGTAAAATCAATCCAAACAATTATTGATGAAAAATCTAAATTGTCATTTATCGAACTCGCGATTCCGGCGCGCTCTCTGAATATTTTTCCTTGATTACCGTAAAATTTTATTCTTGCTGACAGTGAATAATCAGCTGCAGACTTTGTATAACAAACCTGCCGTGTCCATGTTGGGTTTCCAACACTATCACCCCAGAGGTATTTTTTATCACAAATTCCCCATGTGCCGGATGGAACTTGATACCAATTTGATCCGATAGTATTTCTGTTCCATTTTTCTACAAAAGAATTTGAGAAAGCAAGAGTTGAAAAAACAGTTGATGAAATAATTATAATAAAAATTTTAAACATAATTTTTAGCTGCGATAGATATAGTGGTTATAACCATTGCCGAGGTTACCGGCAAGAAATATTTTTTCATTACTTTTAAGTTTATATAAATAGGATTTAAGTTATAGTATATCATTAAATCAGCTTAAGAATCAATAACTATTCAACATCTTTTTTGTAATATTCGCCTTAAAAACAGATTGAAATGGTATAATAATTATTGCGTTGGCTGAAAAATTAAAATACCGGTTCAAATGCAAAAATTAATGACTAATAAATTTAAAATTTATGAAAACGAAAATATTATTCTTATGCACAGGAAATTCATGCCGAAGTCAAATGGCGGAAGGATGGGTAAAGTTCCTGAAAAATGATGAAATTGACGCTTATTCAGCCGGAATTGAAACTCACGGATTAAACCCGTATGCTGTTAAAGTTATGGCGGAAAAAGGTGTGGATATTTCTAATCACAAATCAACAAACGTAAAGGATTTGCTTCACATAAATTTTGATTATGTAATAACCGTTTGCGGGCATGCCAATGAAAGCTGTCCGATTTTCCCCGGCAAAACAAAAATTATTCATGTCGGATTCGATGATCCGCCGTTATTAGCTTTAAAGTTGGAATCCGAAGAAGAAAAGTTAAATTGTTATCGGAAAGTTCGTGATGAAATAAGAAATTTTATTATGAACTTATTTGTATTAAATAATTAAAAATTATCACTTTTTTTAGTGTTTTGCAAAATTTTTACGGTGTCCTTTAAAAATCCTGCAATATTTTACCCGTTTCTTTAGCTTGAACATCCCATTATTTCTGCTTTTAAGTAGCTTTTAAGGAACGACTACTTACAATGCAAATGAAAACAGCAGAACTATACGACTTTACGGAAACAACAAACCGGAAGTTGGTAAATATATCCATCATTAATGATGATGATGATGATAACCTTTCTTATGGTTTAATTCGTGAAGAAGCCATTTAATCCATTTATCAACACCTTCTCCGGTTATACTTGAAAGCGCTATAATCGGCAAACCGGGGTGAATTTGCCATGCTCCTTCTTTGCATCTTTCAACATCAAACTGCACATAAGGTAAAAGATCTATTTTTGTGATAAGCATTAAACTTGCCGCTGCAAAAGCTGCAGGATATTTTTCCGGCTTGTCATCCCCTTCCGTAACACTTATGGAAACAATTTTCGCGTCTTCACCAAGGTCAAACGCCGAGGGACAAACAAGGTTTCCTACATTTTCAATAATAATAATATCGGAACTGTTAAACGGTTTTTTGCTTAACATTCCCTTTACCGATTGCGCATCAAGATGGCATGCTCCACCAGTGTTCAATTGTGAAGCAGGAATGTTTAACCGACGAAGCCTTTCGGCATCGTAACGCGTTTGAACATCTCCTTCGATTACCGCGAGTGAATAATCCCCCATAATTTTCGGGAGAGACTTTTCGAGAAGAGTTGTTTTTCCCGAGCCGGGTGAGCTAAGCATATTAATCATCAGCGATTTTCGCATAACAAGTTCGGCGCGAATTTCTTCCGCTATGGCATCGTTTTTAGCGAGAACATTTTCTTCTATCTTAATTTCTCGTTTTGTATTTGCGTTATTGCATCCACATTCTTCACACATTTTATCACCTGTATTTTATTTTATGTCAGTTTAAAGATTATTAATTTTATCAAAACACATTTTATAAGTCAAAGCTGTTATTCTACATAAATTTCTACTCGCTCTCCTGCTTTTTCATCTATCACATTTATAATATCATATCTACCATTTACAGCCAGTTCATTAAGTAATTCATCAATATTTTCAAATGTTTCCGAATCAAGATAAATACCTTTTTCGGCCATCTTTTCTCTGGCTTTTTCCGGCATTGAGATATTTAACTTTCCACCTAATTTAATTGCTCCTTTAATAACCGCAATCGGTATAGTAATTTTCACTTCCGGATTTTTGTTGTGGTTTTTATAAACCCGGATTTTCAGCCATTTGGCTTTCATTGTTCCATCGGTATAAATATTTTTGTTGTTGCCAAGATTAATTGTACAGCTGCTCTTTTTTTCAACACTTCCACGCCAAACAATTAACTTAAAAAGTGTTGCCAAACCTATTATAATAAATATTACAGGCCAATCTTTACTCCAAGTAAATGATATAGGCAACTTGCCGTAATTACTCATCATCCATATAACCCCGACAGCTATCCATATAAATGCCCATAAAAAATTTTTACTATTTTTTTTCATTTTTTTATTCTCCTTTTTTACATCTATATTATTTCGGCGGTAACTCTCCTTTTCCAAAAAAGAAGACTTCAATATCATCCAATATCGCGTAAACACATGGTGTAATAAATAATGTTACCGCTGTTCCTAATGAAAGACCACAAATGATTGCAAGTGCCATAGGCGCGATAAATTGCTCCTGTCCGCTTCTTGTAAACGCGATAGTTGACATACCTGCAACAGTGGTAACCGTTGTAAGAAAAATTGGCCGAAAACGTAAGATTCCACTTTTCATCAAAGACATCCATCTTACCTGGTTCGTTAAATGTCTGTTTGAGCTTGCGTGCACTGTTTCGTCCCATCCGTGTTTTTTTTGCCAATTGGCGCGATAATCATTAATAAAACTTACCATCACAATACTATCATTAACAATAATTCCAACAAGACCGATTGTTCCCATAAGCGCCATAAAGCCGATAGGGAGTTGAAAAATCATAAAGCCGTAAACCACACCAACAAAACCAAGTGGAATAATACTTAAAATTAAAAAAGGCTGAATAAAAGAGTTTAATACTCCGGCCAAAATCGCGAATATCAGTATGAAAGCTATTATACCGGCAATAGCTAACGAACGCATAGATTCATTCGTTTCTTCTTCTTCGCCGCCATAACTGATTGAGCAACCGGGGAATTGTCTTTTAAATTGTTCTTTGGTAAATAAAACTTTTATTTTATCGTTCGCCTCTTTGGACGTAATTCGCTTCCCGTCAACATCAGCATAAACTGTAATTTGTCTTTTTCTGTCAAACCGTTTTATTTCACCAAAGCCGAAAGCTCGGGTAACTTTTGCAATATTGCTAAGCATAACCACATTACCGTTTTTGCTTACAGCTCTGAAATTTTTGATATCTTCAATATTGTTAATTAAGTCATCGGAATATTTAACTCTAATAGTTACTTCATCGTTTCCCCATCTGAAAACCGAGACTTCAGAACCTTTAAAAGCCGACATTATTGCATCGCCGATTTTAGATACATCCCCACCGAGAATAGCTACTTTATCTTCGTCAACATCAATATCAATTTCAATTTTTGTATCGTCAAGATCATCGGAAATATCACTTACACCCGGAATAGTAGAAAGATATGTTTTGTATTTTTCAGCAACTTTCTTCATCTGATTAAAATCATCACCAAGTATTCTTACCGTTACCGCTTTACCCACCGGAGGACCTCCTTTTTCCTTTTCAACTTTTGTCATTATAAATTCTGAATGACTATTTATTATGTCGCGTAAATCTCGAACTATCGCCATCGGCTTTCGACATCTCGGGTTTAATTCGTCAACATCAAATATTATATACGCTTCATTACTGCCACGTTTAACTATTGTTTCACTTTCAGGACGAACACCAATTGCTGAAATTACCGCGGCAATTTCATAAGCGGGCATATTGGAAATAATATCATTTTCAAGTCTTCGTACAGCAACAGTGGTTTTCTCAAGTGTGTAATATGGCGGCGTTTCCAAATAAATCAAAATTCTGTCAGCATAATCGGCATCAAATAGCTTAAAACGTAAAATTCCCGTTTTTACTATCATAACAGCTGATAAAAACGCGAAAATTGCCGCGAAAATTACTATCCAGCGATAACGTAAAGCGCCTTTGAGAGCATAACGATAATACTCAAGCACACGACACAATAAACAATCTACACCACGCCTTACTTTTCTAAGGAAATTTGTTATTTTCCATCCTAACCGACTTGCTATTGAAGAGCTTTCTTCTGTTGTTAATTCATGCTTTCCTATATCTTCAGGTCGTACAAAATCAACTAAATGTGAAGGTAAAATAAAAATAACTTCGACAAGCGAAAGCAAAAGCGCGACAGTTATTACTTGCGGAATTATCGAAACAAATTTCCCCATTATTCCAGTCATAAGCAGCAACGGAAGAAAAGCCACTACAGTCGTGCTTACAGTTCCGATTACCGGGATTAAAACTTCTTTCGTTCCTGTAATTGCCGCGTCAAACGGTGTTTTTCCGTTCTCCATATGGCGGTAAACATTTTCACAAACCACTATAGCGTCATCAACAAGCATACCCAGAACGAGAATTAGAGAAAACAAAGAAATCATGTTAAAACTGTTATTAACAAGTTTCAAATAAATAAACGCTCCGAAAAACGAAACTAACAAACCCGCGACTACAAGCAATGAAATCCGCCAATTCATAAATAAAAGAAGCATTACCGCTACTAAAATCATACTTATTATGCCATTACGCACCATCGTGCTCATTCGCTTCTTCACATATTTAGCGGAATCTGAATAATAGGAAAGATGTACTCCTTTCGGCATTGAATTTTTAGCGTCATTAATATACTTTTTTACCTTTTTATCTATAAAAATCGTATCGCCTGTCTTTCTTTTATTAATAGTAAAAGTTATCGCGGGGCGGCCGTTAACACGGCTTAATATTGTCGCTTCTTCAAATGTGTTGTGAATCTTTGCAATATCTCTTAGTTTTACAACTTGGTTTTTGTTATTTTTAACAACGACATTTTCTAAATCCCGCCAGGAATCATCATTTATCTGTTCAAGAACTCGAATCGTCATCTCACCGGAATTCCCTTTAATAATTCCACCTGGTATATTTTTATTTTTTGCGCTAATTGCCTTGTTTATTTCGCTTAAAGAAATATTTAAGGCCCGGGCACGAAAAGGATCTACTTCAACCCATATTTCTCTGTCGTTTAATCCCCTTACATCAACTTCCGAAACACCTTGTATCGACTCAAATTTATCTTGAAGACCATCCGCAAGTTTCTTTATTTTTAATAAATCCATTCCGGGAATATAACTCATCCCAACTATTATTACTGGAAAAGGAAACTTTTGCTCTATTGTTACCGGCGATTCACTCGTCTTCGGTAAATCAGTCTTCGCGGAATCAACTTCTTGACGAACTTCATTTAAAACTGCCTGAATATCCGAAACATTATCATATAATTTTAAATAAATTACAGATAAATTCGGAGAAGAAACCGATTGAATTTCTTTAACATCTTCTATCGCCCTTAATTGATCTTCTATCGGTACTGTTACCAGCCGTTCAACATCTTCTGCTGAATCAAGCGTTACATCCAAAGTTGTTACAGTAATTACATCCGTGCTTACCGATGGGAATATTTCCCTCCGTAAATTTAACATACAAATTACACCGGCAACAAACAAGCCTATCATCAGCATGTTTACCAAAACTCTTTGCTTTATAGAAAATTCAATTAACCGCATAGAATTGTCGAAAATCCGCCAAGACGGATTGGATTGTTGGATTATTGCACTACTATTCTGCAAACTACAAACTTTATCTTAATATGATCTTATCTCCGGACTTTAATCCGCTCTTTACCTGAACCCATTGTTTATATTCTTTTCCGGTCTCAATTCTTCTATTTACATTCGAGGTGCCCGAAAGTAGTATTACATAATTTCCTTTTTCATCTTCATTTATCGTATAGGAAGGAATAACAATCAGATTCTTATATTCTCGCAATGGTATGTTTACTCTTCCAAGCAAGCCGGGTTTAACTTTTCCGTCTTTGTTATTATATATCCCTTCTATTCTATAAAGAAAAGATTTGGGCTCCACATCACTTGATATATAAGCAACAGTCGCTGTAAAATTTATACCGGATAATTCTCCTGTGTTGAAAAAAATTCTTTTGCCAGGCGTAATATCAAATATATCATGGTCTCCAACATAAAATATTACCCTTAATGTTGTGTCATCAACCATGTCAAGAAGCGCTTGATTGGGAACTACTCGTTCGCCTTCATCCACATATTTTTTGCTTATTTTCCCGTTGCACGGCGCTTTAATTGTGCAGTCCGCAAGACGCTCTTTCGTAAAATCAAATATCGCTTTAGTGTTTTCGTTTTCCGCTAACGCGTTGCGGTGAGCAACTATATATTTTCTCAAAATATCATCACCAATAACTTCTTCATTATATAGTTTCCGGTTATTAGCTAAGTCTATCGCCGCGTTTGAAAGAGCAACAGTTGATTCAAGCACTTTCGCCATTGCTTTACGCACATCAATTTTTTTATATCGTTTGTCTAATTCGATTAATATTTGTCCTTGGGTTACCACGCTGCCTATTTCAACATAAGTTTTATTTATTTTTTCTCCTACGGCTGAGCTTATTTCGATGCTTTTGTCCGGTTGTATTAATGTATTAAATGTTTTAATTACAGTTAAATTTGTCGTTATTACATTATATATCGGTATTTTATTTTCATGCACTTCCGGTTTTTTTTTCTTCTCCTTTATTACTTTCATTAATGACACACCAAATGCTGACCCGAAAATAATAAAAAGAATTAATGAAAAACAGCCGATTACTCTTCTCTTATGTTTTACTGAATGAACAGACATATTCAAATTATAAGTCGTAAGGTTAAAACGTTTATTTAAAATACGCGATTATCATTGCTATACCAATATCACATGCCTTTTCCCGGCTGATTTTAGCAGGATAAAGTGTGTTTATGTGTGTGCAAACGTCCAAAAGTCCGACAATAACCTGCGCACTCGCTTCTAAATCTTTTTTCGCTTTTTTGTTGCCAAATCGTAATACAAGTTTCTTGCAAATTTCAAGCCCACGATCACAATATCCTGCACCTACAGTTTGAAAATCTATGTCTTTCATCATCTGCTCAAGAAAAATCTTGTGCATTTCAATCTCTTCTTTCGACTGAAGTGCTGTCATTATAAGCCTTTTCAATGTCGATTGAACCGAAGATTGCCTATTTAATGAATCCATAAGCTCTTCCGCCGGTTGCAAAATATTTTCAACATGTTCCTCAAATATTTTTCTCAATATATCATTTTTATCGGCAAAATATGAATATGCAGTGCCGGTAGATACATTAGCCGCTTTAGCAATTTTCGCCATCGTCGTTTTTGCATATCCTATTTTCGAAAAAAGCACGCGTGCAGCCGAAATTATTCGGTCCACTTTGGCTTTAGATCTCGTTTGCTGAGGCACTCGAATCTTTTTTATCTCTTTTTTATTTACAGACATTTTTAATCGGTATTTATTATTCGTCGTAAATTCGCCAAAGGAGAATTATTTCCAAATTCCCAATTAATTAATAATTAATAATATAAAACATGAACATTATATCATATTCATTTTATTGTGTCAATACATGCTATTTCTAATGGACACATCATTCGTAACGGATGGTGAAGCGCAACTCCCCTGCTAATATACAAAATAGAATCTTTGACTTTTATAAACCCTGCCGCGTGAGCACTTCCATGCTTTGAAGGAATAATTAACGGACCAAGCCCGGGTAAGGCGTTTTGTCCTCCGTGCGTATGTCCGCTTAAGACTAATTTTATATTTTTTAGAGGAATTTTATAAATATTGTCCGGCGTGTGGGAAAGTAAAACGACAAATGAATTATCAGGCAAAACGGCAAGTTTGTCCACAATATCATCTTTAATCCACGGTTGTTCAGTTCCGGCAACATAGATTTTTTCGTCGTTAATTTCAACCAACTTAATTTTTCCGTTAAGATGTATAAACCCGATTTCTTCCAGCATATTAACGGTTGTTTTTTCGTGTGTTCTTTTATGCCAAATATCATGATTGCCACAGACAAAAAATATTCCGAATTTTGCTTTCAGTTTGGAGAAAATAGGTTTTAAATATAAAACCATGTCAGCATTTTGAAGAAAATCTCCGGTGAATAATATTAAATCCGCGTTACATTCATTAACAGCAGAAACAATTCTTTCGTAATATTCCGGTGAAATTCTTTTTACAAAATGAATGTCAGTTAGATGAATAATACGCAATCGACTGTTAAATTTTCCGGGAAAAGAAATTTTATAGATGTGCAGATAAAATTCGTTAATTTTGTTACCCGGAATCATTGAAGCAATTTTATAAATATATTTCCAAAAAGATTTTTTTGGAAAATAATTGCCGCAATTAATATTTCTTGTTGATTGATGCCTACAAATCTTGTCGATTGAACGCACTTTAAACTTTTTAATTATTTTTCTTCGGACAAGTTCACCTGAAAAAGCTATAAAACCTATTAAAATGAAAATGAAAGAATAAAAATTATGATTTAATATTTCCCGAAAATTAAATGATATTAATCCGGAAACAGAAAAATTTAATTCTAAAAACCAAAATACAAAAAGAAATGGTGTGAGAAATAAAAACACACCGCCAAATATTGTTAAACTTATCCACCTGTCAGATAACGCCGCAAGCCGGTTTAACAATCTGCATAAAATATACAGCCACCCGATTGAACTGATGATAAGAATGATTATTAGAACTATCATTTGTAATGAAAAATGCCCCGATAATCCATCGGGGCAATAGTTATATCTTAAATACTATCCCGCATGCACCGAGCACCTTGCGAAATATATTTATTCCGTTCGATAAGGTACAAAAAGCTTTTGGCCGGGCGTTAAATGCGTTTCGTCATTGATTTTTGGATTAGTGTTTAAAATATCCTGAACACTCACCTTGTAATCACGAGCAATCTTCCATAGCGTTTCTCCCGGCGCAACAATATGTTCATATCCTTGATTATAATCGATTTTAGAATTTGAAGGCTTACCGGTTCGTTTAATTTTAGTTTTTGGTCTTTTCCAACCGGAACTTTTCTTAGTTGAAGCCGGTGCTTTCTTTGTGGTGGAAGTTGTGCCTGAAGGATAAGCGGAATTCAAAATTTTGATTTGCTTTTCTATTCGCTCAATTTTGTCCATACAGGCGTTTAATTGAACTCTCATTGATTTTACTTCCTGCCCGCTTATCGACAAATCTTCCATAACTTTTTGCTGCAATCCTGAATTTTGCGCTTGAATTGCTTTTACCACCTTTGTAAGTTTAGCATTAAGTCTTTCCTGATCACTAATGCTTGACGCCATAATACTTTTGACCGTGGTGTCAATTTCACGCTTTTGACGGTCTTTTAAAGAGCCCAGGGTTCCGCGAAGCTTTGACCAGTTATCCTGAAGCACTTGCTGCATTTGCCCATTTTCCTGTTTCATCTTTTCCAACTGAGTTTGAAGATCATCCTGCGTTTGATTTAAAACTGAGATGCGGTCTTCAAGTGTTCTGGTAGAACTGCGTAACTGGGCAATTTTAACATCCGCAGGATTAATTTCTTCTGTTGTAGCACAACCGAACATTAAAAGACAAATTAAAAATGATATGACATATCTTAACATTTTCTTTCAAAAGTAATTTATTATTCTCCGGCAACGCCAACAAGAAAATGGTCCCGCCTGTTTACCGCCCATGCTTGTTCGTTGTTCCCCGGATCAAAAGGTTTTTCTTCTCCGTAACTGATAGTATATAATCTATTAGGATTTATACTCAAGTCAACAAGAAACTGCCTCGCCGCTCCTGCTCTTCTTGAGCCAAGAGCCATATTGTATTCTTCAGTTCCGCGTTCATCGCAATGCCCTTCAATCTGCAGAACAACCTGAGGATAGTGTTTAAGAAACGCGGCAATTTGCTGTAAAACACCCGCGTCTTCCGGCATGATTGTAGAACTGTTATAAGGAAAATGGATGTCCTGAAGCACCTGCTGAGCCTCACGGTCAATCTCAGGAGGAAGCGAGCCTGAACCCGGCTCAACAAATCTCATTCCTGTACCATCTGCAGCTTTAAGATCGCCGGGAAAAGATTGGTCACCATCAATTCCGCTATCACCGCCAAGTACATCATTATCAATCTGTTCAAGATTAAATGGCTGTCCGTCCATAGCGATACCATCATCCTTTTTCTTAGCGGATTTACATCCAACAAGAGCAATTGCCAACACGGCAAGTAGTAAGATTTTTTTCATTTTTGTCTCCACGTTATTATTCGGTTATATTAAAATTAATTGTCATACGAAATATTTCATTAAGTATTATATCAGAAAAGACAAAATTTGTAAATTCAAAATGACCTTCCAATTACAAATTCCGAAATTTCTGACAGATTACTGTTCTCCCAACCGGCATCAATCAAAGTGTTAATCGCCATAGTCTTATGTTTTTCGGCAATTTCTTTTGCTCCTTCAATCCCAAAAACCGAGACCGCTGTCGTTTTTCCCGCGGCAACGTCTTTTCCAGCTGTTTTTCCAATCATCTCTGATGATTCTGTACAGTCAAGTATGTCGTCAATATACTGAAATGCTAATCCGAGATTTATTCCGAATGTTCTTAAAAATTCTATTTGCTTTTCTGACGCGTTTCCTGCAATACCACCGATAACCACCGCCGCTGTAATTAAATCCGCGGTTTTATGTTGGTGAATAAATCGTAAATTTCCCGCTGACGGAATTGCTCCCGTTACTTCAATATCAACAACCTGTCCGCCGACCATTCCGCAATGTCCTGCGAATTTAGCAAGTTCGAGGGTGATTTCAGAATTTCGGTTCGGATTTGAAGTTTTCGCCTTCGATGCCCATTCAAATGCGAGAGTTAAAAGCGCGTCACCGGCAAGTAGAGCGATTGTTTCACCGAATTTTTTATGACAAGTTGGTTTACCGCGACGAAGATCGTCATCATCCATGCACGGCAAATCATCATGAATTAAGGAATATGAATGAATAAGTTCCACCGCGCATCCCGCCTGCAACACATTATCCACAATTCCGCCAACCGCTTTACACGCGGAAACAGCGAGCAACGACCGCAATTTTTTCCCGCCGCCGAGAACGGCGTATCGCATCGCTTTATGCAAAACTTCAGGCTTCAGGTTTTCCTGCGGCAGTTCTTTATCTAAAAATTCTTCAATTAAAATTTTTTCTTTTTGCATCGGTTGATTCATAGGATTATTAGGTTGTAGCCGCTGCCGTTGGCTGCGGATTCCGGATTACAATCTTTCTTTTATCATCTCCTTCAGAGAAGAATTCTATCCATTTTGTTTTCGGCGGTAATAATTCCGGAAAAAGATCAGCCCATTCAATCACACAAACGCCGGCTTCGTCAGAAATATATTCCTGCCAGCCGATTTGCAAAAGTTCTACCGCGTTTTTAACTCTGTAAAAATCAAAATGATAAACACGAATGATTGCGCCGGACTCATCTTGTGATGATTGATATTCCTGGATAAGCGCGAAAGTAGGGCTGCCCTGAAAATTTTCTTTTGTGGCTGTAAGTTCCTCAATAATACCTTTCGCGAAGCATGTTTTCCCGGTACCAAGGTTACCTTTCAGCGCAAGAATATCGCCCGGTTTCAACTTTTGCGCAAGTCTTTTCGCCGCATTTTTTGTTTCATCAGGTGAATTAGTAATCATTTCTTTCAAAGTTTTAAAGATATTGCTTTTAATATTTCGTGTGCCGCCCGATACCGGAAAATCAGTTTACGTTTCAAAATTTAATTATATTACATTTTGCGGCATAAGTAAAGTTGATTATTCTGGAAAACACCTGATTTTTTAAGCTGCTTGAAAAACGTTGAATTTGTAAATATGCTTATGCTACTGTAAAATAACTGTTTTTTAGATGATTAAGGTTGTACATTAACATAAAAACCTAACACCAAACACTTTTCCGGCTTTGCCGGAATCCGCAGCCAGCGGCAGCGGCTACAACCGAATACGCGCAAGCGCCTCGCGTATGCCGGGACGAATAACGTCCAACACTTCCTCTATATTTTTTTCTGAAATTACAATCTCCAAAAAAAAATGATTTTTTTTGTTATAACTAACGTATTTAATGATGTTTATAAAATCGCTGTTTTGCTATATTCTATGAAATTTGGAGTTTTTAAATTGTTTTGGTATAATTTAAAGATAATAATATATTAAAAAATATAATGATTTTATAAAAATTAATAATGAGTCCTCATTTTAGTACAGATTTACGCTTTTCACAGCAGCAAATTCTTGCTCCGCAATTGCAGCAATCTCTTAAATTGCTGCAAGTTCCTGCTATGGAATTGCAGGCGATGATCGACCGGCAGCTCATTTCAAATCCAACACTCGAACTTTACGATCCGAATAATGAAAGCGATTCGGAAGACATGAAAAGTTTTGACCCTGATATTCAGGATAAAGAAAACGCGAGAGAAGAGCGATCACAAACTTTAACATCTGAAAATAATGACTTGTTAATAAATTCCGATACCGATAATCCCGATAAAGTTTTTGAGAAAGAGCTCGAAACACTGATTTCCGAAGACGAAAATTGGAAATCTTATTATGAATCCGAAGACCTTCCACGCGGAACTGTTAATCGCACGGAATCGGTTTCTTACAATGAACGCAAGCCGAACGATGACAGTGATTACGAATTCAGAATGCAGTCAATTCCGGCATCGCGTTCATTAGTAGATGAACTTCGAGAGCAATATTTAAGTATGGACTTTTCTTTGGAAGACCACGAAATTTTTGAATACATAATCGGAAGTCTTGATAAAAACGGTTTTTTGACTGAAACATCTGAAGAAATTGCTGAAGAAACAGGTTTTCCTTTAAATCACGTTAAAAAAATTATTGATGTATTTAAAAAATTTGATCCTCCCGGAATTGGCGCGGAAGACTTGCGCGAATGTTTATTAATTCAACTTGAACGGGAAAATAAAAAAAATACACAGGCATATGTGCTAATAGATGAATATTTTGATGAACTGCTGCACAACCGGCGTGAGCGTATCGCTAAGGGATTAAAAATCACAAATGAATCACTTGAAAAAATAATAGAAGAAATTGGTCATTTAGACCCCAAGCCGGGACGCGATTTATCTACAGGTTCGGCTATAGTAATAAAGCCTGATATCATTGTTACTCCGCGTGAAGATGGCGATTATGATGTGATTACGAATGATAATTTGCTGCCGTATATTCGAATAAATCCCAAAATAAAAAATTATGTGAAAAAGAAAGCCTTTAATAAAAAGGAATTAAGTGAATTACGAAATGAAATTCGTGAAGGTGAAAGCTTTATAAATAATCTTCAATTCAGAAAACGCACCGTTCTCGCTGTTGCTGAAGCGATAGTAGAAGCACAAAAAGACTTTTTATTGGAAGGCCCTATGGCTTTAAAACCTCTTTGTATGAAAGAAATTGCCGATAAAGTCGGCGTTCATGAAGCCACTGTAAGCCGAACTGTAAATGATAAATATATGGATACACCACAGGGAATTTATGAAATGCGATACTTCTTCAGCTCTCATGTTGAAAACTCGGACGGGGAAGATATTTCAACAAACGCTATAAAAGCAAAGCTTAAGGAAATAATTAAAAATGAAGATAAAAAGAAACCTCTTAGTGATGCTAAATTGGCTGAATTATTAAAAATGGCCGGATATCCGGTTGCCCGCCGAACAGTTGTAAAATATCGTAAAGCGCTTGGAATTCTTAACACACGCCAAAGAAAAATTTTTGTATAAAATTATTTAATTTTCCACTTCTTTAAAAATATTAATGAAATTTTTCGTAAAAAAATATGCCTTCTTTCCTTTTGCATTGATATTGCTGCTGCTAATGTCTGTTAAACTGTTTGGCGTGACCAAACTTTCACCTGAAATCACAGAACAAATTCATTCCGGTATTAATCAATTTTATGATTTGAATTTTGAAAAGGCGGAAGGAATTTTCACACAAATTTCTTCAACAATAAGTAATCATCCTATTGGATATGTTTATCTCGCTTTAACTTCTATCGGCAGTTCATTAATTAAAGGTCCCACAGAGGAAAATACCTTGCGGTTTCATGCTTATACCGACTTAGCCGTAAAGTGCGCATTGCGATCTAAAAGTTCAGAAAAAGCGCCATGGAATTTGTATTATTCCGGAGTGGCATTTATATTAAAATCTTATTCTGAAAGCAAACAGCAGAATTATATTGATTCGTTAAGATGGCTTAAACGCGGTGTTTCTCTTATTAACCGATCGTGCAAAAATAATAAAACAAGTGCAGACGCTAAAATGCTTCTTGGAGCATATCAATATTTTACTTCTCGTATGCCATGGTATTTTAGATTTTTCGCTTCTCTGCTTGTTGAACCGGCAAATCAAAATGTTGGAATTGAAAATCTTGAATATGCGGTATCCCGTTCCAAATTTGGAAAAATTGAATCGGAAATGCTTCTCTCAATCGCGTATTCATGGAATAATCAGTATTACACCGCTTTAGATTTTGCCGATAAACTATTAATAGAACATCCGGAGAATTATTGTTTTGGGTTGTTAAAACAAGAAATTTTTTTACGGCAGCGGAAATATAATAACGCGCTAAACTGCGCTACAAATCAACTTCTTAGAATTGAGTATGACAAAAGACGCGAAATAAATGGACTCGCCGCTAATCAATATTACATCCTTGGACTGATTTATACTAAAACAAAAAACTACGATGAGGCATTAAGAAATTTCGCCTTTGCATTCAGCTTCGCTGAAAATAAACCTTGCCTTAAAGCTTGGGCTATTCTTCGGCAAGGTACTGTTTATGATTTAAAAAAGCAACATTCACGGGCGCGTGACTGCTATGAAGTGGTTAAAACTATTCATCACGAATCCGATTTGCTTGATGCTTACGGCCAAAAGTTCGCTTCGATACCTTATCGCGGAGAATCGCTTGAATAAATTATGAAAAACAAAATTATTACAAGCAGGTCGAATATTTATGTGAAAAAAATCTTCTCTCTCCTAAATAAAAAAGGAAGAGAAAATTCCGGCTTGTTTTGGGCAGAAGGAACTAAATCGGTCGATGCCGCGCTAAACTCAAATAAATTTGAGGTTTGTGACATTATTGTTAAAAATGATGTTGACGGCGATGCAGCAAAACTTTCGAAACTTGCCGAAGCAAAAGGATATAATGTAACCATTTTTAATAGTGATTGCTTTAATAAAATTTCCGCACTGCGACACCCTGAAGGAATCGGTGTGGTGGCAAAAATAAATCTTAATGCTGAACTACCCGAAAAAATCGAAAAACCAATAACAATATTATGGCAGCTTGGCAATCCGGGAAATCAGGGGGCAATAATCAGATCGGCTGCCGCCTTTGGCTGCGATACTGTTATTCTCGTTGATCCGTGCGTTGATGAATATCATCCGATGTGCATCAGAGCAACATCGGGAGCATTTTTTGCCATTGATGTTTTAAAGTGTAATGTAGAAAATATTATTCCGTGGCTTGAAAACCAAAAAGAGAATGTTATAATCTTAACACCCGACGGAAAAAATAAAATTAATACTGTAAAATTTCCCGCCGGTAAAATTTTAATTATCGGAAATGAACCGCACGGAATATCAGAAAAACTAAAAAATTTATTTGATACTGCGGCAATTAAAATGAACCCTAATGTTGAATCGCTTAACACAAGTTGCGCGGCATCAATTGCAATGTACGAACTTTGGGGAAGTAAAAATCGGTAAGCAATATTCGGTTATCGGTATTCGGTGTTCAGTATTCGGAACTCGTAACTAATAAAATAACAATTAACGAATAATAATTAACAAATAACAATTAACATCATGCCAGCACTACATCACGGGATACACATATTAGAAATTCCCGATTCAACAATGAGAGAACAATTAATGCAATCGCCGGTAATTCAGCAGGCCGTAATAATGGAAATGGATAATACCCATTGGCTAATAGACGGACAATATATTTCTAACGTAGAAAAATTACTTGCTAAAACCGGTATATCATTTAAGGTAAAAACCCATGACGAGTGAACTAATAATACAAAACCT
>Ga0164318_10001120_pt1 | contig 23136 bp, 23 predicted proteins | sample GuaBasSedimGuay9_FD_113734 | JGI IMG/M metagenome (GOLD analysis project Ga0164318, IMG submission 113734) | Subseafloor sediment microbial communities from Guaymas Basin, Gulf of California, Mexico - Guay9, Core 4571-4, 0-3 cm | ecosystem: Environmental > Aquatic > Marine > Hydrothermal vents... | reverse complement strand
GCCCGGATATATTCTCACCGATAGAGTCCGTCAGTTAGCTGAGGAGAAATCAAAAAGACTAGGGATCTCAATGGATGAGGCATTAAAAGACTTCGTTAAGAACGTTCCTCTAGGAAGAATAGGGTCTCCCAGAGAGGTGGGTTATCTAGCTGCTTTCTTGGCCAGTCCTTTTGCGAGCTATATCAATGGTTCTTCCATACCCATCGACGGAGGTTTACTTAGTTCTGTTTTTTAGTAAGTTGCTGAGGATTCGTATACCACCTCTTAAACTGAACGCTTGAATGCCAAGTTTCCTAGCCTCCATTGCTTTTAGGTAGCTTATCGTGCCCGAGTTACATACGAATAAAACTGGCCGATTCTTCGGAAGTTCATTTAATGAAACCTCAGAGATGTGAATTATTCCTTCGGGCGTGTCCCTCTGTTTAGGTGTCCTTACATCTATTATTAGGGCGCCGTCTGGAATGAAATCTATTTCAATATCGGAAACTTCGATTACTTTGGCAGGATTAGTTGTTCTTAAATCATAGATTCTGATGCTGGAAATTATTTCCTCAATTACCTCAGTGTTAATCTTTCCTAGTTCTTCAGCTAATGTTTTAGGTTTTGCTCTGGTGGCTACTAGTCCCTGCGATATTGAGCATGCTTCAGGGACTTTGGAGGATATTTCATACATTCCTATTTTCCTCGATAGCTCAACGACTTCCTCTTTGTCGAATCCTACCAAAGGTCGAATTAATGGTATATGTGGCTTAACTACTTGGTGAATCGCCCTGAGATTTTGTAGGGTTTGACTGGAGGCTTGACCTAGCGCCTCACCTGTTATTATGGCGTCATAGCCCTTTTTCTCTGCAAGTTTCATGGAAACTATATACATTAAGGACCTCAGGACTATTTGTCTGTGGCTTCCTGAAACTTTGTCGGTGATTTCCTTGATAAGTCCTGTGAGATCTGCTACATAAAGCTTTGGTTCATATCCGTGTAGCCAGTCATTTGCTAGCTTCTGTGCAACCTTCACTGCGAGGTAGGTAGCGTAACTACTACCCATAAAGAAATGGAGAAAATGTACCTCTACCCCTCTCTTAGCCGCGTACCAAGCTGCTACTGGTGAGTCGAGCCCGCCGGAGAAAAGAGCCAGTCCTCTTCCCTCGATCCCTATAGGCAGTCCTCCCGGGCCCTTTTTTCGTGATTGATAAACAAAAGCCTTGTCCCAGCGAACCTCCACCCATACTGTCACCTCTGGTTCGGTTAAATTAACGCCTCTTGAGTGGGGATATAGTAAGGCTCCGGCTTCTCGGGCTACATCCATGGAAGTAAAGGGATGATTACCTACACGATTAACTCTAACTGCGAACGTCCTGCCCTCTACCTCATCTTTTGCTGCATTAGCTATTTTCTCTGCAAGGTCTTTTATGTCGGTAAATGTGAATTCTGCAGCTTTCCCGTATCTATATATCCCGAATATTCTTTCGAGAATATTGTCAATTTCCTGACTGACCTCAAGAAAGATTTTTGCCCCACTAATCTCAGCGGAGTAATTCTTAACATTCATTCTTTTGAGTGCGTCATCTATATTCGAAAGTAACTTCCTGAAGAATCGGGGGCGTGACCTCCTAGACTTCAGAACTATTTCTCCAGAGACCGTTATGATGTACTTCATTTCCCTTCTTATGTAGTTTCGTTTAGGGAGTATTAATTATGAGTACTTAGGAGATTTCTTTCTGTAAAGTAAACCTCCACAATTTTCCCGAATACGTATAAGTAGGAAATTAGCCCTACAACTATCAAAGCCAACTGTGGGAGGGAGGCGGCTACCAATAATGCCAAAATCAGCAGTCTTACGTCCCGCCCCGCAAACCCTTTCAGTTTCCCTATTGTTGAAGGATGCCTTTTCAAGCTTGCTTCTCCTCGCGCGTGAATATAGCTCACCATTAAATCTCCCGTAATTGCAAGTATGGTTGTTAGTAGCGCGTAATTTGCAGGGAGGATATTGTTCTCTATAATGACGTAGCCGATACTGCCAATTATAGCTATGTCAGCTAATCTGTCTAGAGTGGCATCCAGAAATGCGCCTAGTGGTGTAGTTATTGATTTTGCTCTAGCTATTTCACCATCCATCCCGTCAATTATTGACGATATCTGAATCATTATTCCTCCTATAAGTAGATAATTTCTCCAGATGAGGAACGCTGTTAAGAGAGAAACTAGTAAACTAATTATAGTCATTTGATTAGGGGTGATGGGCGCGTTATGTTTAATCAGGCACTTAGTTAGCCTAGTTGATATTTTTCGGTTGATGTACCGGGAAACAATACCATCTGTGGGTTTAGGTTTCATCCATTCCTCCAAGATAACCACCTCAGCACAGCTTCGAGCACTTCGCGTCTTTTCCCATAGAGGAGGTCAATATAATCTTCTATTGTGTCAATATCGCTCCAAGGGCTTGAAGGCAATGAAGCTATATTGATCCGTACTTGAGTGGACATGCACTGAAGCATGGAAGATATTGTGTAGTTCTCTTTCTCACAAGTTTTAACGGAGTTTAAAGATTCTGAACTGAAACCAAATAGACCCATGTCTATCCATTGCCACTCCGCCAGATCCTTGCCTATTTTCATGGATCCATCCCCAAGCCTCAGGATTTTGGTGGATTCCTCTATATCTACGTATATGGGTGAAGAATCCCCTGCTATTACAGCTATTGATCCTTGTTGAAGAGATTCTTTCACTTTTACATAGGCCTCTCGAGGAAGAAAATGATCAGTAACACTAACGATAACCAAGTTATCTAGGGAGAGAGCATACTTAATCGCGGAGGTTAATGAGGTGCCGTTTCCGAGAAAGTTACGCTGATTCTCTAAAATAATTCCTTGAATTCCGAGTTCATTTACAATTTCTTCGGTTTCAGCACTAAATCCAGGAACGGTTGAGATAACCACAGTATCTATGCCTACTCTCTGTAATGCTTTAAGAGAATACCACAGTAAAGGCCTTCCCTTAATTCTAAAGAAAGCTTTCGGTATACCTCCAGACAGCTTCCAAAGCCTAGTCCCCAAACCAGCAGCGGTTACAGCACCTACAACCAAGGGAATCACCATTCTGGTTTCAGTTTCCTAGATCAAGCTAACCCGAGATAGATGTGAAGTAATTATATAAAGCATTTCCTATTCCTGAAGGTATTGGCTATTTCACTCCCTTGCGGATGACTACCCATACTCCCATGACTGTAAGAATCATTCCAATTATCAGGTTAAAGGAGGGATACTGTGCTAGTATCAGGGCTGCAAGAAGAGAGGCGCCTGCTGGCTCACCTAAAGCTATAGATGTAACAACATGTGTTTTCAGCTTTTTAAGCAAGTAATTCATCACAGTATGTCCACCAAGCATAGGAATGACTGCTAATAATATCATGTATGACCAAGAGTCAGCTGATTTAGGTAGAAGTCGAAAACCTCCTATTGCTATGTAACCAAGCAGAACTAGTGAGGCAGTTCCGTAGGAGAGGGTGGTGTATGAAAGAAGATTTAAATTGCTTGTTCTTAGAACTCTCCCAACTGTAAAATATATTGAGGCAAGAAATGCCCCACCGAGAGCGAGCAGAGAGCCTAGCAGTAAGGCCTGGTTACTTGTGGTTGGAGCCATAGCTATGAAGACTCCGAGGAAAGCTATTAATAAGCCTAAGATTTCCCCCATGCTCAAAGACGTCTTGAGCGCTGCGTGCTCAATAATAGCGGATATCATGGGATATGTTACCACCAATGTTGTGGAGAGGGAAACAGGTATCAGGTAGAGTGAGGACATCCATAATAGGAAATGGAGAGCTAGGGAAAGGCCGGAGATGAAGGAGAGAAGAAGTATTCTTTTCGGTATACCAGTAATCCATGAGCGCGTTATGAGCATATATGTCAAAAGGATTAGGGTGGTTAAAGTCACCCTCCAGAAGGCACATATGTGTGCAGGTTCGCCTGAAAGTAAGACAATTATTGATGAGAGTGAAATACTTAACCAAGCAGTGAGTAGTAGAACTATAGTCAAGGGCTTCTCCTTCAATGTACTGTAGATGTTCATCAACTTCTGCACCTATTAATCTGAAAGAAGGGAATAGTAAATCTCAACGAATTTGCTTGCCTCAATTTCACCAGTTTCTGAAACTCGGAGGGCAATGCCGAAAAGGGAGAGTTTCAGAGATTTCTTAAATTCCTTATTCCGGAAGGTTATCTTTTTCGATGCTAGTAAAAGCGCTAGAAGTGCTATAGTGTGTTTGCATAGGATGTACCTACTGAAAAGTGGAAAAGAAATAACTGGAGACAGATTTAAGATCCCGGCCCTCTTTAGTCCTTCAACAAATTCTCTATCAGCCTTAGAGGCCAGCATTATGGCGTCTTCACAGGTGCATTTAAAGCCGTAAGGCCCTACCTGAGTTATATGAAAACTTTCTTCGGGGGGTGTACCCACAGAAAGCTCTATCTCTTCCCCTTGGTAGGTTTTCAAGCGGATTATTCTTTCGGGTCCTTTCTCTAGTAGCTTAGTAGACGCCATTAAGGCAACAGCAGAGTTTCCTTTCAGAACTAGCGAGGAGAACCGGATATCGGAACGAATAATTATCTCTTTTGCTCCAAGGAATCGCTGAGAAAGGTAATCTTCTATCTTTATTTTAATTGAGGGAAATTCCTGATCTATTATTGAGGAGAGGTGCTTCCTCATTCTAACTAGATGCTTCATCCACACCTTTTTAGTAGGGAATTCCTCTTGTGAGGCTTTTCCACTCAACTTCCTTCTTCAATTAAAGTTTCAATGAGCACCCTTAAGTATAGGTATGGTTAAAACCATGGTAAAGGTCTATTTACTTGGTTAGGATGGTTGGGGAGTTTCCTATAGATTTCGAGGATCGTAAGACTCTCGGGAGAACAGGGGAAAGAGTTTCCGCTATTGGGTTAGGAACTTGGGGCATCAGGAACTATTCGAAGGCTGAAGAAGTGCTTTTACATGCTATAGAGTTAGGTATTGACCTCATAGATACTGCTGAGATGTATGGTTCTGGAATGGCTGAGGTGTTGGTTGGACGGGTTGTTAAGAAGGCTGGACGTGATAGGGTCTTCATCACGACTAAAATGCTTCCACATCACTTAGCTTGGAAGGATGAGGTAATCAAAGCTGGAAAGGCATCACTCCGAAGAATGGGTGTTGAAGAGGCTGATCTTTTCTTGATTCATTGGCCTAATCCAAGTGTCAGTATTTCTAAGCAAGTGAAGAATTTTGAGGCTCTTATAGATGAAGGATTAACTAGGTATATAGGTGTAAGTAATTTTGATGTGGAGGATCTTAGAGAAGCTGTTGATTCTACTAAGAAGGCCGACATTGTAGTTAACCAAGTGCATTATAGTGTTGTCCATCGCGAATATGTGGAAAGATACCTTCTGCCTCTCTGTATTAGGGAAGGCATATCTATACAAGCATATACCCCATTAGAGAAAGGAACGGTAGTTTCGCATGAAGTAGTTAGGTCTGTGGCTAGGAGGTTAGGGAAAACGCCTATACAGGTTGCATTGAACTACTTAATAAGCAGACCGAAAGTTCATGCAATTCCTAAAACGGAGGACAGAGATCATCTACTAGAAATCTTGGGCGCTTTAGGATGGAGACTTCCTAGAGAATTCATAAAAGAACTGGAAAGATAGAACTTACCTGCCCCCTATTTTCAGTGCGGCCTTCATTCCAGCTTTATTACCCTCTTTTGCAGCATTAATGAGATTCTCGCCCTTTATAATAGATTTAAGGACCGCTGCGTTATAAGCATCTCCAGCCCCTGTTGGGTCAACAGGTTTAACAGATTTCCCTTTCACATATATAAAAACATTTTCACCAGTCCTTAAGTAGGAACCAATGTTCCCTGCTTTAATAAAGATAGCCTTAGGCTTAAGTATTCGCCATAATGCTAGAGACCCTTGCTTCACATCATTTATCCCAGTCAGTTCCAGGAGTTCTGCTGTATTCACGAATACGTAGTCTACCTGGCGCTCTATTTCCCTTAGTATTTCCCTCTTTTGGAGTGCAATTCCCTCCAGGTCTAGGCTTGTAGGAATACCTAATGTTTTCGCGACCCTGTAAGAGTTCAGTAAGGAGGCGCCCTCATCAGAATTTAAAAAGAAGTATCCTGATCCATGAACAATAGATGCCCCACTTATTGCTGCTTCTAGTTCTTCTTCTGGGTATGCAGCTTCTTCATTAGCTCCTCTCACGCCCAGTATCCTTTTCTCCCCTTCACTATCTAGGAGAATGATCATGACGCCACTGGGTTTCCCTACTACTTTTATGTAGCTAGTTGAAATTCCTCTCTCTTTAAGATCTCTGAGAAGAAAGTCGCCTATAGGGTCCTTACCGACAGCGCTGAGTAGCACAGGTTCAACAGTTTGGTCGAGTATATGGGAAGCGACATTTCCTCCGACTCCTCCAGGCATGTAGCTTGCGTTTTCTACAGCTACTGAGGTATCTGGCGGCGGCAGCTCATCAATTTTAAGTATTATGTCTAGATTCAGATCCCCTAGTATAACTACTTTTTTCTTCCTCATTGGGAATACTTCCTCAGCTCCTTTACTTTCTTCATTAACTTCCTTACTCTATCCACATCCACTCTATTCTGAACCACCCCGCCTATCTTGAAGTATGTTCCAACGATTGCTCCGTCTGCAACTCTTAGAAAATCTGTGACATTACCTAGATTTATGCCTGAGCCAATCAATACCTTAGCCTCTGGAACAGCATCTTTCACTTCAAGAACATCTCTAGGGGCTGGAGGTACCCCCGTCATCGTTCCGGTGACTATAAGGGCATCCGCCATGTAGAAATGCGACCAAGTTGCATGTGTCTTTAGATCAATTCCGGGAAAAACCACTGAGTGCTTCTTAACTATATCTGTAAAGAATTTTATGTCCTCTGCATAAAGTTGTTTTCTTAGTCTCATAAGTTCAGCTGCGTTTCCATTATCGAATTCTCCAGTATCCCAGACTGCAGCTCCCGTATATAAGCACACCCTAATGAACCTAGCTCCCGAGGCCTTAGCTATCCCTAGGGCAACCCTCCCTCCGTTATGAATAACTGTTATTCCTGCGGGCACAGGTACTTCCTTTATCACTTCTGCAGCTGCGACAGCATGGGCAGCTATTTCTTCAGGAGGAATTCTGGATGCACTGGAATAATATGGAAGATCCCACATATTCTCAACAATAATCCCGTCGACCCCGCCCTCCACCAGTGCCTTTGCGTCTCTAAGGGCGTGCTCTACTATCACGCTCATGTCCCATCCTTCATATGCTGGAGAGCCTGGAAGAGGTATTAGGTGAACCATTCCTATTATGGGCTTATCTGTCCCGAAGAGCTCGGTAAAGTTCTGCATTCTTTTAGAGTAGAATGATCGAGCCCATTCTTCCGTGAAGGAATTAGATTTTGGCCTTCCCAAGTGACATCCCTTTAACAATGTAAAAAGCAATTAATATTGTTGAGTGATGTTTTTTCATACTGATGTAATGTACAAATTATACATATTATTTAAAAGAGCTTTTCCCAACCATCATTTAGGTATAAAGAGTGGCTAAATGTATTAACTATCCTGGTTATTTGATTGCTAGGGTTGGGGTAAATCCTGAAACTCTGCAGAAGTTTCTGATTAAGTATTATAATATGAAGCCAGAGGAGGCCTTCATTAAGGCTGTGGAGACTGTGGAGTGCATTAATCGAAACAATGAGATTGATGATGTACAGCTTCTTATGTTTGTTCAAGACATAGCCTCCACATCTAAGGATGAGTGGGAGTTTTGGAGCGTGTTAGATGATTTATTGACAAGGGAAGCCATAAGACACTATATAAGGTTACTTAAGGAAAGAGGAGTTCCTGTCTTTACTCCTGATCAGCTTCGTAAGTTGGAGGAAAGGAGCATTAAGAAGAAGCCTTCAAGCATTGGAAAAGCTCTTCTGAGAACGAAGTAGGATCTATAAAACTGCAGGGTCCAGTATTCTTAGGGTTAATGTATGATAGAGGTAGTTTCGTTTGATGTATGGAACACTCTATTAGATCTCCAGTATTTCTATGAAGTTATAGGCGAAGTTTTAAGCAGGAAATTCGTTAAGATGAGTCAGGATAAAATAGTTGAAAAAATTAGGGAGAAGCATAACTTGCTTAAGAAGTTGAAGATTGAGGGTAAGGTAGAAGATAGCGATATCGTTGAGTATTCATTAAAGGAATTATCTAAAGGATTCGGGATTACTGTGGAGGATCTGACTTCAGCCATAAATACAGCTATGGACGAAGTGGATCCTAATAGGCTGGTAATAGGAGGTGTCAGAACTGTTCTCGAGAGGCTTAGAGTCTCAGGTGTGAAAATGGGGATCCTTGGCAATGTCCTGTTCTGGCATTCTGGCGTCACGAAGAACTTGCTTATGAGGGGAGACATACTAAAGTTCTTTCAGGTTTCATTCTTCGCAGACGAGATAGGTTTTTCGAAACCGGATCCAAGAGCCTTCGCTAAAGTCTCTGAAACATTTAACGTCGCTCCTGATAAGATTGCTCACGTAGGGGATAGTTTAAGAGAGGATGTTGGCGGAGCATTGATATCTGGATTGGTAGCAGTAGGGATACTTAAGGAGTTCAAGGAAAATGTTCGTATCGAGGGTCAGTTATACATCGTGAATAGCATTGCTGAGGTGCCGGAAATAATTCTTAGTTTGAGGTAGGTTACATCCTACCTACTGCTCTAGGGCCGTAAAGTCTCAAGTATTTGTCTTCAACGTAGCGGAATAGAAAGTATGCAAGTAATAGTAGCGCTGCCGTATATATCCACATGATCATCAGCTCAATATGTAGAGGTATATATGTGGGATTTCCTGTGGCTCCATACCTTACAATCTCTGCAGGATGTGAGAAGGGAATTGCTATAGCCAGCAATTTCGCAGGTCCAGGAAGACTTTCTACCGGGACGGCTATTCCCCCCATGACGAGGAGAAAGAAATTACTTATGTCTAGAAGGGTGCCGGGTACTCCCATTCTCAGAGAAAGGGCGGATAGTGAGAGACCGTAGGACAGGGACATGAGAAACATTCCCAGGAACCCCATTAGTATGTAGAGAGGAGACACTGCAAATATTACCTTACCTCCAGTAATCTGAGTAACAAGGAAGTACATTACAGGTGTGATTAAAACAATATCCATTAGAACCGTTATACTTCTTCCAGAAATCACCTTAAGTACGGATGTATTAGCCAACTTATGTTCCTCATACATTCCTAAGCTAAGGAAGAATTGTGTCCATCCTCCTACTGACCAGACGCTGGAGGAGAGTACATTCCATAGTATTATCCCCCAAAAAATATAGGGGGCGGTCATGGGAAGCTCCTCAGCAGGGACGAAGAGGAGTGCACCTAGAATGAAGATCGCTATCCATAGTCCCACATTTATTGCACCATTAATGAAGCTGTATTTATATCTCCAAGTGCGTAGGGAATGCAGGTAGATAATTGCTTTCAGTGAACTCATTAGTCTACACCCCTCATCTTCACAGCTTTCTCAGCTCTCATGATCGCTACCCCTGCTATGGTGTTGTAGATTATTCCTAGAAGTGCTAGCATTCCTAGGAGAAGCATTAGAGCTGCACCGGATGGTGTACTGAATGTGGATACCATCTTAGCAGCATCCACTACATATCTCGTAGGGACAGCTAGAGAGACTACTTGGAGAATTCTGGGGAGTACTGTTACAGGGTAGAAAACGCCTGAGACTAGAAGTATGAAGGGAACTATACTATTAATTATGTTTGACTCTTCCTTAACCACCAATAATGCTGACGCCGCTAAAACCGAGAGGCCTATTAAAGGAATCATTCCTGCAAGCATGAAGGCCAGAATAATTAGCAATTTTAAACTACCTAGGAGACCCTCCACATAGATCGCAGCTGGCATTACAGCTACTATAGTAACTAGAGCAGATAATAGTGAGTCAGGGAGTCCAGCCGCTATAAACAATTTAGATTCCCTGATAGGGGAGAGGATTATGTAGTTAAGTGTTCCAAGCCAGCGATTATAGAGAGCAAACCCAGCTACCCCGTCAATGATTCCTACGCTAGTCATAGCTATAGCTGAGGCAGAGATTAGGTAAAATCCTGGGCTGGAGAGATTCATCCTTTCTGTGTATAGCTCAAAGCTGCCCATAATACTGCCGAGGCCTACGAGAACTAGGATCATTAAGTAAGGCCAGAAAAACATGGTGACTGCCAGCCACTTATTATTCTTATACCAGTAGATAGAAGCATGGAGTTGCGCTCTAAACACTGCCCACATGTTTATTCCAGGCATAGTAGTCACCTCAAGAGGTTACTTTAATGAACACATCTTCCAATGTGGGTTCCATTACTTCCGCTCTTAGAATACTCAAACCCTTGTTTGTTAATGCTAAAACGGCATTAGCTATCACCTTCTCTTCGTTCCCTATAGGTGTAAGTATTCTTAATTCGAATCCGTTATCTACTTCCGTAATTCTAAGCTTCTGTACACCCACTGACTTCTTCAAGTAGTCCTCCAATACTGTTAGCCTTTCCTTTACAATTCCCGAGAACTTTACCTGTATGGGTATTTCCTCAGCCACTAATTTCTTCAGCTCGCTGACGGTACCTAAAGCCACTATTTTTCCTGCTGAAATAATTCCTACTCTATCACAAACTATCTCTGCTTCAAACATGTTGTGAGTAGTGATCATTACCCCCTTGCCCTCATCCTTTGCCAACTTTATCAGCAGTCTTCTAATCTCTCTAGCGGCAGGCGGATCAAGTCCTAAGGTAGGCTCATCCAGAACAAGTATGGGAGGATCTGAAAGAAGTGCACGAGCCAACGCTAGACGAGCTTTCATACCCAAGGAGTATTCCTCATATAGCTTATCAACAGCACCTATCTTATCAAGGCCTACAAGTGAGACTACCTTGTCTATTCTCTCTTCAAGATCTCTTCCCTTTAGGCCTTTAAGCATTCCAAAATACCTGAGATTCTCTCTTCCCGTAAGCTTCCAGAAAAAGCCTCTTTCCACATTAAGAACAACCCCAATACTTCTTCTAACGTCTATCGGTTCCTTAACAACGTCATAACCATTAACTAATGCCTTACCATCGTCCGGAAGAAGAAGCGTGGTAATTATCTTTACAGTAGTAGTTTTCCCGGCTCCATTAGGCCCTAAAAGGCCAAAGACTTCTCCCCACCTCACTGAAAAAGATACGCCCTTAAGAGCCTTAACAATCCTTTTCTCTTTTTTAAGGAAACCTCTCCTATCATAACTAAGGTAATTCTTAACTAGTCCTTGAGCATCTATAGCTGTCACTGGCGAATCAGTCACCAACGCTTCCCTCACCGTTGGATATCTTTCGCCAAACAAAAAAATTTATTCTGCATAAACAAGGAAACATGATAAAAATGTGTAGAATGCTGATTTTTTATCAGAAGGAAAAATTTCAGATTGTCCAGGAATACATTGAAGCATTAGTCCAAATAGCTAAAAAAGACCCTCTTTTATCCTCAATTCCATCGCATCCACATGGATGGGGATACGTGATATACTCCTCTTCGGCCTTACTTACCTATAAAACCACGACTCCTATATATGAGGACGGAACTGGTGTTAGGAGACTTCTTAACATTCTGGAGAAAATGAACGAAGGTGGAGGAATAATTCATGTAAGAAAAGCAACTGAAGCAAGCACAAAAAATCTAAATGATGTACATCCTATTCACGTAATCACTTCAGGAGGAATAGATCTCTGGGTAGCACACAATGGAAGCCTCAATCTCGAAGCTAGTGAATGCGGCGTGGCTTCAGAATTCGCTTCGGTCAGAAGCGATACGGCACTTTTCGCAAAGTGTTTGGCTATGAATAAAAACAGAAACCTAGACTCAATTATAGGTTCTTATGCTAATCCAGATAGAGTAAAGACTGCGCTAGATCTTGGAATTCTTCTAATGAGGAAAGGAATGCCAAAGCTGTACGCATTTCAGTACATTAATCCTGAAGCGGGGAGCATACCAAGAAAGAAGATCTACTATACACTACACACAGTTTCTATGAAATCAGGTAAAATGGTATTCTCCTCATCAATTAGTAAGGTCCTTAAAATTGAAGAGGCCGAGAAATTGCCTGAAGGAAGGCTAGTTCCTCTAGTGTTATAGGATTGACTTTGACCCCCACCCCAGTATTTTCTGGAGGGTTTCTTCATCTATTTCTGGATAACCAGAATCCACAGGATTAATTATGAAATATGAGTCCGGTTTAAATAGCTCAACCAGACTCCGGGCTCTTACGCCTAGAGACATGGATGAATCAAGATACTTCATAATTTTTGCTCTTCGGTATATTAAACCCCGGCCTGGAGCCACGATGATTATAAGATCTACGAGCCTTGAAATAGAGATTACTGGAAACAAAGCATCATTAAATGACTCCACTAGTAAAAGATTATTCTCCCTCTTCAACCTATCCACAAGACTGAAGAGGTAGTTCCCCATTTCTTTCCCAGCAAGCTTTTTCTCGATCCATTCCCTATTTACGGCAGTGTACTCATTTACTTGTTCCAAAAATCCCATTATCTCATCCTTTATTTTGGGATGAATTAAGTCAAGATTCTTCTCTAAAAGGAAGTATCTACGGTAAGGCAAGGAAAGCCTTACAAGTACTGCTTGCGATATTACGGTCTCTAGACTCCAAAAATAGTGAGTCAAAGAAGAAAAGTTGAAAATATCTGGGGGTGCTGTTAGTATATCCACTGGATTCTGTGTATCTATGTCTCTGATTAGGCCTTCTTGAAAATATCTGTACACATCCTCTCCTATTAGTATCCCCAATCTCTTTGAGTGTGTTAATGTGTGGTGCTGATACCACGCATTATGTGCAGAAACAGGTTTAAGGACAACTGGCTCTATACCTCTTTTCTTTAGAGATTTAGCAAGAGCGAGAGTAACTGAGGTTTTCCCGGCATCGTAGGGTAGGAGGCCTGAAATCAGTATGAGCATTCTCATCAAATCATATTTAATTTACTGGGCTGTTAAAGTTTATACTTAACGCCTCTCTTTTGTGGGAAAAACCTGTCCTCTTATCTTTAGGAAATTAAGTATAGCAGCATCTATTAAGAGCAAGAACCCATAGATTAGAGAAAGGAGGCCTGTGCCTCTTTCCATAAGTTCGTAAAAGATCACTCCTACAGAGACGAATTCATATCGACCAGGCGGGTAGAAGGGTATTTCTGGATTGGTTATCGTTATATAGCTTCCCATACCTAATAGGATTATTCCTGAAATTAGAGCCACAATCATGGTGAAGGTAATTATAGGATAGGATTTCATATAGATTTTAACGTATATCCCTGTTGTGGTTTTGACAACGGCTGGACTCGGGGAAATTATGATCTTACTTCTGAGGAAGTTTAGGGCAACAAGCAGTACCAACGAACTTACTACAAACCCTGATCCCCAGAGAATAAGGATTAGTCCATCTGTTTTATAGGGGGTAGAAATTAATATATAGGCACCGTATCCAATACCCGCTAGAGAGAAGGCCATCCCTATAACTACTGCTGCTGTAGCTATTGATATCCAGAAACAATTCACACGCCTCACTAGAACTTCTCCCCCATCTACTCTAGGGAGAATAACACTTGATTCGTCTAGATCACCTTTTGTCTTCAGGCCATAGTAGGCAATTCCATGAATTAATGAGTTAGCCCCTAGAATTATCAATGGAATGAAGGAGGTCAGCGAATTAGTATAGGATATGTAACTTAAGTAAAAGTAATATACAGCAAAGGAGAAAGCTAGTATACTTAGGAGCACCATTACAATAGAAGTCTTTTCACTGAGGTATACTGTCTTTCCTTTTACGTCCTTAACTGGGTAATCAGTCAAGACAAACCCTACTTTAATATACTCAAGAAAAGTATAATAAGTAATCCCGTAACTTTTTTATTAATTAACCATGTTAAAAATGGATGAAAATGGTTGGCGAAAAATTAAGGTTCCCTTCTGAAGTGTTGCAGTCTCGAATTGATAGGTTAAAAGACATCCTTATTAAAAGGAATCTCGATGCAGCTGTTATAAGAACTCTTTCCTCTTTCATATACTTTACTGGTGTAAAATGGCTGAGACCTTCCTTAATAGTTCCTGTTGATGGGGATCCAGTTGTTTTCTTGGCTAAGGGTGAAGAAGAGCTTTTCAGGAAATACTCCATCATTAAGGAAATTGAAACCTTCGTCGAAGGAGGAGAACTCATGGGAAAAGTCAGCAGGTATCTAAGAGAATTAGGTGTTAGGAGAGTAGGCATGGATTTTGAGCTAGAGCGCGATTCCTTCATCCTGTTTTACATGATATTTAGGAACCTTAATCCCACAGTAGAAATTCATGACTTAAGCGAGGACATAATGAATCTTCGAATGATAAAGGATGATATAGAAATTTCGTACATTAAGGCTGCTGCACAAAAAGCTAAGGAAGCTATAGATTACATTAAGACTCAGATAAAACCCGGAATGAGCGAGACTGAGATTGCTGCCGAGCTATATAATCAATTATACAAGTTAGGGAGTGAGGAGCCTTTAGTTTATATCAATGCAGGACCTCACCCCCGAGTTCATTCCGAACCCCTTTCTACTGAGAAAGTGAGAAGCAACTCAATAGTGACTATAGTTGTAGGGGCTGACCATTACCGATATTATGCAAATAAATCAGTAACTATATTGATAGGAAACCCTCCAGAAATCGCGCGAAGAGCTTACAAAGCAATGGAGGAAGCGCAGGAAGTGGCAGTAACCCAATCTAAAACCGGAAGAAAATTCATCGAGGTAATGAAAGAGATAGATAAAGTGTTTTCCAATCATGACGTTATTAAATACAGGGTCGTGGGATATACCCATGGTGTGGGTTTGCAAGTAGAGGAGACGCCCATAACGACAATAGTTCCTAAGCATAGATTCATGGAAATAAAGGAAAGAATGGTTTTGGCAATGATTCACTCACCTATTCTAATACCTGGAGTTGGACAAGTAAAAATAGAGGACACAGTGCTTGTGTCAGAGGATAGCTGTAATAAATTGACTTAATGTTAGTTGGAAGCCATGGTGAAGTGTTCTGCAATATTTAAAAGTTCTCCAAGCCTTCTCTCTTTAAGCAACCCCAATATTTTATTCTCTGTCAATCTGAAACCATTCTGCATTTCAATGTAGAGCGCTATCTGCTTGTCCAAGAACTCTACGCCAGAATCTCCACCCATCAAACTTTTTAGCTCGGCATAGGCCCGTTCTGGATCTCTAATCATCTCCTCGACAAGGTCGAAGCCTATGAGTTTTACTGAAGCTTCAGTGAAGTACAGGAATAGCCTAGGAAATAGCCTTAAAGACACTGCCTTCATGAATTCCCTTAGCACTTCAATCTTTTCAATAAATTCTATATGTTCAGTCGCCTCTAGGGCTAAACCCGTTTTTTTCTCATCTATCTCTATGGCTATGCTTCTAAATGGATACATCCTGCTCTCCCGACGAATATATGCTTCCGTAGCATATTGGATTTAAGCATTAACACGCTTGGATTATTTGTCAGAAAACTTTATAAACAAAAATAAAATTCGAGATTATTATACGATTATTCCACAATTCTCAACTCTTCTATATATGAACTCTCACTTAATGCCGTTAGAGGAAATACCAACACGTCCTCTTCGTTGACGAATACTTTCAGAATGTCTCCAACCTTAACTTTAGCACTGGGCTCTACACTTACCAATATGTCTGTCTTCCCTATCCTAAGCCTTGCCTCATAGTACGGACCTAGATATGAAATCCAGTCAACAACACCTTCCAGTAAATTAACTTCTTCACCTGATCTAGACACTTTGAACGCGTGTGGACGTACAACCGCAACTATCCTCTCTCCGGGTGAGATCTTTATATCAGGCGATGTTATTATCCCTCTTATCTTAAAGTCTGGAGTCTCTACTAATACTTTAGAATCTGGTGAGAGCTCCTTAGCTATACCATAGAGTAGAGTGTAGCGGCCTAGGAAAGTAGCTACAAATAGATTAGCGGGTTTCTTATACAGCTCCTCAGGCGTTCCTATCTGCATTACTTTGCCTTGATTCAGAACCGCTATCCTATCAGAAATAACCATGGCCTCCTCTTGGTCATGGGTTACATAAATTGCCGTAATTCCCAATTTCTTCTGGATTCTCTTAATCTCTTCCCTCATTTCTACCCTTAGCTTAGCGTCTAGATTGCTGAGAGGCTCATCTAGTAGGAGGACTTTTGGTCTAACAACTAGTGCCCTAGCTAACGCAACTCTTTGCTGCTGACCGCCAGACAATTGTGTAGGATATCTTTTCTCCATCCCAGTTAGTTTTACTAGTTCAAGTACTTCCTTAACTCTTTTCTCTATCTCTTCTTTCCTCATTTTCCTGATTTTCAATCCGTACGCGACATTGTCAAATACTGACATATGTGGCCAGAGTGCGTAGTTTTGGAAGACCATTCCTGTGTTTCTTTTGTAGGGTGGGAGACTAGTTACGTCAGCATCGTCGAAGAATATTTTTCCCTCATCAACGAATTCCAGACCTGCGATAACTCTTAAGGTAGTTGTTTTCCCGCATCCTGAAGGGCCTAAAAAGGAAAAGAACTCTCCATGATTTATTTTCAGAGTTACGTGATCTACCGCAACAACCTCACCAAATCTTTTCACAACGTTTTCAAGTTTTACCTCAACCATTCTATACACCCAAGAAAGCGACCCTTTGTTTTAATATATAGTTAGAGAGAGTAATAGCTATTATTTGAAGACCCATCAGGAGGACACCTAGAGCAGCAGCTATACTCACCGAACCTACAGTTCCCGAGCTATATATCACCTGCGACATCAGGAAAGTTATAGGTCCTTGAGCTGGGTTATGTGACCCTAGAATTAGAGAAGTGCTTACTTCGTTCATCATGTATACGAACGAGAGGATCGCGCCGCCTATAACATTAGCCGCTATTAGAGGTATAACTATAGAGAAGAAAGTTTTTGCTCTACTTGCACCTAAATTAAAGGATGCTTCTTCTAAAGAAACATGTATTTGCTGAAGACCTGCATATACCGACCTTGTTAGGAAGGGAGATCTCCTCACAGTGTAGGTGAATATTAGGAGAAATCCCGGGTTAATGAAGGGGTCCATCCATGTATTGAAGAAAAGCGACCCGAAGAATATGAGATATCCCACAGCAACAATAATTCCAGGAATCACAATAGGAATAGTAGCTAGGGTATCGATTATTTCCTTTCCAGGGATATCCCTTCTTGCAACAACGTATGCTGCACTTGTACCTAAGAATAAGGTAATTATTATGGCTAATCCTGAGTAAGTCAAGCTGTTCCTTATAGCTGTCACTACCTGAGGATTCTCCATTAGTGCCCGCATATAGCCCATAACAAGCTTGCTGGGGAACGGTCCTGCAGAAGCCCAGTCAGATATCGATAAAATAACTACCCCTACCTGAGGGAAGCTGGAGATTACGACGAGAGGAATAGTGAACAATATAATGGCTATTATGCCAAGTATGGCTGGTCTCCTAAGCCTCGGATTCCATCTACCTCCCTTAGAAAGCATCGCATATTGTTTGAGTGAGACATATTTCTTTATGATGAGAAATGCTACCGCAGCTATTGTCAGCATCAATACTGATATTACGTATGCGGATGGATGTACCTGATCTAAACTGTATGCTTGTTTGAACTGAGTAAACACATAGAAGGACATAAGCTTATTATGAAGCCCATCGCCGAAAGCCCCTGAAAGACCTATGGGTGCGCTCAGATCCTCCATACTGAAAACGAATACTAGTGTAGCACCTGCCGCTAATCCAGGAAGAGATAATGGAAATGTAACGCTTCGAAAGAGCTTAAATCCGTGGGCACCCAAGTTCTCAGCCTGTTCCTCCATCGAGGGATCAATATTGAGGATGCTTGAGTGAACATTCATGTAAACTATTGGGAAGAAGCTTAATGTCTGGATTAATATCACGGCAGGCAATCCTGAAAGAACAACTGTGAAAGGAATTCTGAGAACCTCGGTGAGGAAGTAGTTGAGGAGTCCACCTTCACCGAAAACTTTCCCAATAACATATGCATTGACGAAAGGCGTTGCGAGAAGAGGAATAAACAACAGGACTCTCACAACGTTTTTTCCAGGAAACGTATATCGGGCCATAATGAATGCCGCTACAAGACCCAGAACAGATGCAAAAAGCATGACTAGGAGGGAAACATAGAGTGAGTTAAAGATATATCCGAAGTCGGGACCATCTATCCCAATAGCTATCGTGTTTATTGGTATGAGAATTCGCGTCCCATTAGGGAATGTGTAGAACATGTATCTCTGAGTCCATTCAATCCATTTCCATTCGGGAGGGATCTTAATCATTTCAGGGTCTGTGAAGGTTTGCCAGAAATAGGTTAAGGAGAAGTGGCCCTCATATATGAAGGCTTTGAAAAGAATGGAGAAGATAGGGAGGAGAAGAAACACAGAGAGAATTACAATAACTATGACTAGCTGAGTGAGTGTTAGGGCATCGAGCTCTCTCCTCAGCCGCTTAAGGCTGGACAAAAAAGAGGCCATGTTACCCCCTTTTTAGTGAGGGGATTAACCTATTAAAGATTGTAGTTCTTGATGTACGGCTTGATATCTTTGTTTTGCTGCCTGTGTCCATTCACTCACTAATTGATTCCTGTAGTTGACGTCCTCTAATATTTTAGTGTTCATACTCTGTGCTGTCTGTAGTGTGAATGTTGTTTTCTGTCCTGTGGCTGGATCTGTGAATTCTAGCTTGCTTGGGTTTGCTAAATCGTCTACGAATTTGTTGAATTGATCTTGAGTGATTTTCCCGCTTAGGTATGCTAGAGCCAGGTCCTTCCACAGACTCTGAAGCTCGTCATGCGCCTGAGTTATTGTGGCGAAGAAGAACCATCTCATAGCCTCCTCAATACTTGAAGCCATCTCATCACTAAATTCAATAGTTGTCGATTCAAGAGTTGCCTCATAGGCGGCCTTCAAGTCCGTCCTATTCCTACCTTCAGGGGTTTCATCGAACACCTTCGGGTTTACAGGCATTCTGTTTATGTTAGGATTCATCCATAATGCTTGGCCTTCTGGTGATAGCACCCAAGCTATGAATGCTTGAGCAGCTTCCTTATGCTTCGATGTTGTGAGTAGGGCTATAGGGTCGCCATTCACTATGGTGCCATCCTTAGGCAGTATATATAGACATTGATTGGGGTTCTTCAGCTGTGCTGTGTATCCATAGAAGTCAATAGTTATACCGACAGCTATGTCTCCTCTAATAACCGCGTCTCTCACAAGGCCCGACTGATCATAAATCCTTGCGTTAGCACCCATCCTCGTAATTATTTTCCATCCCTCATTCCATCCATAAATTTGGAGAATTATTTCATACATCCTAGTATTGCTGGTGCTCTTAGTGGGGTCGGCAACGCCCACCATTGGTGTCGGTAGCGTAACAGCGAAGTCGGGGCTTGCTAGATCAACCCACTTCTCAGGAGTGGTGAAACCATACTGATTAAGTTTCTGCCTATTAATAGTGAATCCAAATGAGGCTATAGCTGCCGCGATCCATTTGATATTACCATTATCATCATACCTAATCATAGGTGAACCTGCAATCTCTTCAGGTATGTCCTGAATAACATCCATAACCTCACTACTGTTAATGGTTGCAAGCAGACCCTCCTTCAGTAAAAGATCAAACATGGTAGGGCCTCCTCCCCAAGCGACATCTATCTCCTGTCCAGGCCTTTGCCCGGCATAGTTAATGGTATCTATCCACTGAGGCGGCTCAATAGGGAGCCAGATTATATCAACTATATTATATTTCTTGGCTAGGGATGTTGCTAAGAACTTCTTCTTGGCCTCAGTAAGGATGTCGGATGGATGTCTAGTTAACACCCTCAGAACTATGCCTTGAGATGGTGGGGTGGTGGTTGTAGTCGTAGGATGCGTTGTCGTGGTTGTTGTGGTTGTAGTTGTGGTGGTATGTGTACCTGTTGGGGTGGTGGTTGTAGTCGTGGCTGGGGGCTGTGAAGGTATTGAATAGTAGAGAACTCCTGCAGCCACTGCTACGACTATAATTATTACGATGCCAATTAATCCGATCCTAGATAATGCTTTGCGAGTACTCCTCTTCATGGGTAATTACCCATCTTTAAGGGTATCTGTAAGAATATATTTTTTGTGTAATAGAAGAATTCCCGCAAACCCTTCATTAGGACGACAAATTTATTACTTTACTCCAAATATTGAAAATGCCAAATACGTTTAGGTGAGAAACATGAACGCGAGATTCATACCTGTAATTCTACTGCTAATTGTCGTGTTAGGGGCAGCTGCAGCTTTAGTGAATACTACTTACGCAGAAGAAACCAAGCCTACCGTAGTAGTCATAGCTCTTGGCCTCTTCGGCGAGGACCCCTTACTTAATGCCATGATTGGTAACATCACTGAAGTGGATTGGAAGGTAATTACCGAGGACTTCACCTACGATGACCTAAAAGGTGCCGACATGGTAATATTTGTACAGGTAGATACCGGGTATAACCTAACTGATGAGATGGTTAATGCCATTAAGCAATGGTTTAATGAGGGAGGAAAGACACTGTGGGTGACCAGCGACAGCGACTACAGCGGTGGCGATTACCTCAGAATACCTCCAGCGAACAAAATACTTGAAGCTATCGGCTCGAACCTGAGAGCTGACCACGTAGAGGTTGTGGATCCAGTTCACAATGTTGGAGGGAAGGATTATAGACCCGCAGGATATGTGGAACCCGATCCAGAGCTTGCAGTATTGGCTGGAGGGGTGTATAATCCAATATTAATGCATGGCCCAGGAGCTTTAGCAGTTTACTATAACGGTGAGTGGTATCCTCTATATAAGGACAACGAACTTCCTGTAGACAACATCTACAGAATAGTTGTGACAAGCCCGAATGCATCTATACATGAATTCGTAGAGCCAAAGCCTTATGCCTACGATATACTTAACCCACCTGTGAGGAGCTTCTGCTTGATGGCTGCAGAGATAAACTTCGATAACGGAAACATAGTGATTCTCAGCGCTGAAGCTCCCTTCGATCATTACCAGGGAATGTTCACAGCAGTTTATCATGAAGTGCCGCTAAGTGGACCAACCTTCGTGAAGAACGTTGTGCTATGGGGTGTTGGGCTCCTCGGTGAGAGACTACCATCTATAGCAGTAGAAATGGCTCAGCTAAAGTCGCAAATCAAGAGCCTAGAGGAGCAGGTCAGTAACCTGCAGAACAGGGTGTCAAGCCTAGAGGACGAGCTGACTCAAACACAGAACCAGCTGAATCAGGTAACAAACGAAAAGAACCAGTGCATGAGCGACTTAGAGAATGCTAACTCACAGATAAGTGACCTGCAGGGCCAGGTCAGTAATCTAAGCACAATGCAGTGGGTCTATCTTGGTGTAGGCCTAATAATAGGAATAATAATTGGATTCCTGATTGGTAAGAAGATGAAGTAAGAGCATTAAATAAATCAAATAATTTTTCTTTTACCACAACTCGTTCTTTCTCTTACAAACAGGTGTCAAAGCAAATGGTTAGTGAAGTTAACGATAAGGTTTAATTGGTTTTTCACTAGGTGAAACTGAGGTGAAACCTTGGACAAAAAAATTATCGCATTACTAGCTCTAGTCATTATTGTTGCGCCAGTAGCCTTCACGATGTTCTCAAATGTAGTGTCAGGTGCAGGAGTTCAGTGGTATGCCAAGATAGTAAAATACCCTACACTAGCATATCCAGAGCCAGTTATTAAAGGAGGAGAGCTGGAAGTAAGGATATACCTCCCAGAAGATCAGGAACCTACAAGTTTCACTCTCCACCTCTTCAATGACTATAATTCGTATGACCTTAACTTCCAGAGTGATGAGAACTATATCGAGGCAACATTCAGCGAGAAATGGAATGCTTGGGTAGTTAAATTCCCCTTGCCCGAGGATGTGGCCCCAGGATTCTACAGCTATAGAATAACGTTCCATGCAGCGGACAAAGACTACGACATAACTATGCCTCATTCCGTATGGGTACTTGATAAGGAGCCATATCACCTAAGAATCCTTGTGACAGGAGACACTAAAACCCCTGCAGGTAAACCATACTGGTTCGAAATGGTTTCAGAGGCTAACCTCCTACATCCCGACATGTTCTTCTTTGACGGCGATGAAGTCAATAAGCCAACCGAGGGAACAGGGTGGAAGTACTTCTTGGAGGGATGGCTCGAGTTAAATATGCCCTCTTATGCGCAGATAGGTAACCACGAATATGAGAAAGCAGGTCAGGCGAAGATATGGGGAGACATAATGGGCTACAGAAACTATTCAGTAACGGTAGGTAAATTCCTTTTCATATGCCTTGACAGCGGAATAGACGGCTGGATACCTATGGAGCAACTGAAATGGGCGGAGAACATCCTTAAGGCCAATCCAGATAAGGTAAAAATAATGATATGGCACCATCCCCTATTCGGCTATAAGATAAAGGATGAGGGGATAGAGGAGATACAAGTAAACTCAATAGATGATTTCGACAACCTACTGAACAACGGCTACATATATTCGAGCTGGACTGACCACCCCGAAGAGGCTAAAGAACTCTTCCGCCTGATTCTAGAATATGATGTTAGACTAACATTCACTGCCCATACACACACAGACATAAAGAACACAGTGGTATACAACGGTAAGAAATACTATTTCATAACATTCTCTGGAGTAGCGTTCGACGTTCGGGAGGGAGATAAAAGAGGCTTCGTTATGGTGGACCTCTATGCTAACGGAACATTCACCACAGACATGCTGACATACCCGCCGAATGCTCCGATGAACCAGTATCCTAACAGCATACCTATAGCATCAGGGGATAAGAGGTATCCATTCATAATAGGGTATCGACTACTATTACACCCCTGCCAATGATGGATCGAGTCACAATGTGGGCTTTAAAGCAGTAAATAACCTGAATGTCACATTCAGCGACATATACATAGAGTTTAAGGTACCCAAAGACAAG
>Ga0164318_10001119_pt1 | contig 23167 bp, 14 predicted proteins | sample GuaBasSedimGuay9_FD_113734 | JGI IMG/M metagenome (GOLD analysis project Ga0164318, IMG submission 113734) | Subseafloor sediment microbial communities from Guaymas Basin, Gulf of California, Mexico - Guay9, Core 4571-4, 0-3 cm | ecosystem: Environmental > Aquatic > Marine > Hydrothermal vents... | reverse complement strand
GTGGAGCTGATTTTCAGCCGTCATCGGGAAGTTGGGATTTACCGGTTGCGGTTATCAACGGCCAAGCACCTGTAGCGGAAAAATCACAATCATGGGGGCAGGTCAAGGCCATCTTTCGGTGATTGTAGGGTGGAGAACCCTAACACTTATGAGGCCCCCGGCTGTCAAGAGGACAAACGGATCCCTCTTCGATCTTTGACAATCGAATAGATCGCTATTTCAACAACGCTTTCGCCCCGTCGTGGTTTCCCGGTTCTGGCGTGGGCCTGATGCCCAGTATTGGGACAAAGTCTCATTCCAATAATTGAGCCTGACGGGATTGGCACATATAACGGACCTCGTTATAATATGCTCCATGATACAGAGCTTCAGGGATCAAGGCACGGAGGACGTCAATGCCTACGAAGTCGAGATTACAGACTACCACTAGGGGACGCAGTGGTCGCCGGCTTCCACGCAAGCGCCCGCCGACACATCCTGGCGAAATGCTGTTCGAGGAGTTTGTCGTGCCCCTCGGGTTGACGCAGGCTGAATTGGCTCGACGGCTGGGTGTTTCGTATCCGCGCTTGAATGAGATTGTGAAGGGAAAGCGTTCTGTCACGCCGGACACTGCTTTGCGCCTTTCACGGGTACTGGGAATGTCTGCTGAGTTTTGGCTTGGCTTGCAGCAGGACTGGGATCTCTGGCATGCGATGAATAGCCCGGAGGCGAAGGAAATCTCGCGGCTAAAACCAATATCGCCACACGGGAAGTATGTCGTATAAGATCCGCTTGCGGCTAACCACGGTAACTGTCGGACCAAGTCGCGGTCAGCACGGATCAGGGCCTTGGCGTTGGTCTCGATTCCAGCCCTTTCCGACTGCATACCCCGCTCTCAGTCCACCGCACTACCCTCTGCACCTCACAAGTCATCACCCTCGGTCTCCCGCCTGAAAGCTTGAGGATCCGGGATTCCTGAAGTATCTTGAAACCGGGAATAGGTTCGGGGGAGGATCGACTTTTTTGGCGGGACACCCGTTTGGACACTATCGCCGACGCCATCTGACAATCATCCGCATCCGGCAGGCGCGACCCGATGTTACCTTCATTTTTCGTCTCCGACCTACATGGGCAAATCAGGCGATATCTGACCCTGTTCGGGCTGATCCGACAGGAGAAGCCCCGGGGGCTTTTTCTGGGTGGTGATCTCCTTCCCCACAGCATGGATTCCTCCTGGAAGTCATCCCCCGACCAGGAAGATTTCCTTCTGGATTTCGTGTTCCCGGAGTTGAGAACGCTGAAGTATGAACTCGGCGGAGATTACCCCGGCGTATTCGTCATTCTGGGCAACGACGATCCGCGCTACCACGAAACCCTGCTGCAGGATGCCGAAAAAGAAGGTCTGCTCCATTACATGCACGGCAGGAAAGCGGAGTATGGCCCATTTTCCATCTACGGATATTCCTCCATCCCTCCCTCCCCGTTCCAGTTGAAGGATTGGGTGCTATACGATGTTTCGCGAATCGTCGATCCCGGCTGCCTTTCACCCGCTGCAGGACACCGCACCGCCGGTCCCGAAGGCCGGACCATCAGGTTCACCACAATTGCCGGGGAACTGGCCGAATTGACCGGAGACGATGATCTGAGCAACGCCATCTGCCTGTTTCATTGCCCGCCCTACAACAGCAACCTCGACCGGGCGGACCTGGACGGCAAACAAGTAGACCATGCTCCCTTGGATGTTCACATTGGCAGCATCGCCATCCAGAAATTCATCGCGGAAAGACAGCCCCTGCTGACCCTCCATGGGCATGTCCACGAAAGCTGCACCTTGACGGGCAGATGGCAGGATCAATCCGGCCGGACAGTTTCCTTCTCCGCCGCCACCGAAAAGCCCCAATTGGCGCTGGTACGCTTCGACCCGCATGATCCCGGGTCGGCCAGCCGGGAACTCTGCTAGTCCGTCCCCATGGGTAATTCATAGGCCGCGTCCGTTACCGCTCCGATCTTCACCGCGTAACTGGACTTGTTTTCTATGTCTTCATCCGTGATGATATGGACGTCGAGCAATCCATCCGTACGGTACCCGGTCTTGAGATAGTTGACCTCCGACAGACAGCGGCTCCACCCATCCAACCATTGCAGCAACTGGCGCCTCTGCTCCTGATTACCCCTGAAATGCACCATCAGATCGATGTCGCTGGCCGGTCCGGCGATGGCGTTCTTGACACTGCCGATCAGGTACATCGACTCCACCCCGAACTTCGTCTTGTCCACCTCCAGGGCGATTCTTTCAGCCATCTGCTTGCGCCACAGCCAGTACTGGATCGGTTGGAGGTTGTCCTGTTTTCCGGGCAGGGGCGCTTTTTCCAGCTTGATCCCGGGCTCGGAAAGATAGGCCATCGCCTTGTCCAGATCCGCGTTCAGAAGAATCTTCACGATCCTGCCGTCGGTTTCCCTTGCCGTATCGATGACCCGGATGACGTCGGAAAATTCCGCGAACTTGGGCAAAAGTTCGGCCAGGATATTGTCCGCCCCGAGCAGGAACCGATCCGCGAACTGGATACCCTCGTCATCGGGATACAAAGGCAGGTATCCGATGCCGGCCTCGACCAGGTCCTGGAAGAAGTGTGTTCCGAACGAAACATCCGGAACGTAGCTGCCCTTCTTGCGGGCGATCTCGATCAGCATGGCCGTGTTGTTGATGTCCGCATAGGTCACGCTGACACCCAGCTTGATATCGCCCCGGCTGCCCCAGCGCCCGGGCCCCATCAGAATGAATTTCTTGCGCGGCAATATCTTGTTGAGCTTGCCGATGGCCAGGCCGATGGACTTCATTTCGGCCTTCGTGGGCAGATTCCCGTAGCGCTCGGGATCCACGTAGACAAGGTGGGTGATATCCTCGATCCGCCCGTTACTGACGAACTTGTTGGCCGTGAAAATTATGTCTTCCGCCGGGACATCCTGGGGAATGGGCGCAGGCGGGGCCATCTCCGCCTGGCTTTGCGGTCGGCACTGGAGCAGATAGAGGTTCTTCCCGTCATGCGCGAATTCCACGTCGACCGGGGTCTGCAGGGTCTTCTCAAGGACCTGGAGCAAGCCCTTCATCTGGGGCAGGAATTTCCTGTCCGAACGCACTTCATCGAAGGTGGGAAAGATTCGTTCCTTTTCCAGATCCAGAAGGATACTGACCGGCTTGACCAGCCTGCCGTCCTTCAGAACGGAAAACACCAGGGGCAGACCGGCGTACCCGCTCTTCAACTCCTTCAGGATCCTGTCGATCTCGATCGTTTCGAAGGAATTGGTCTCCAGGTTTATCACGTCCATCTTGCTTGGCGAATACCTGATGATTTCATCCACGGCTACATTGACCCGCAACTCGGGCTGTCCCGGCACGATGAGCACCGGATAATCGTCACCGGTCCGGTCCACCGCCCTCGTACCCAGCCCCGGCACAAGCCTGACCAGGCCATCGTCACGGGTGATCCGTGGCGACCATCTGAATTCGTTTTTCGAGAAGGCCACCCCCGCGAAGGCGGGGAAATAATATTTTCCGTTCCGGGTCCCGACGACTTCCTGGATCAGGATTCCCATCTGTTCATCGAATTCCAGTACCCCTCTTTCGGCCCGGTACTCGATGGGATCAGGTCCGAACATGGAAGCGTAGATTTCCGAAACGGCGTCCAGCAAGGCCTTGAGGCATTCCTTCTTGGTGCCCTGGTTGGCCAGGAAGAGGCTCTTGTATTTTCCGGAGAAGGCGGTCCCCACCCTGTCTTCCAGCAGGCCCGAACTGCGGATGACGATGGGTACGCCGTCGAAATCATCCAGGGCCGCCGACATGCCGTGGACCAGGCTGGGAGGGAAGGATGAATTCTTGAACAACCGGATTATGTTGGGATAGTCGCGGCGTACCTCGTCGATGGTCTTGTACTTCTGGTGGAGAATGTCTTCCAGATCGTTATAAGCGATGAAATCGAGGACCGCGTCCGACGCCACGTGCCAGGTCCGGGGAATCTTGACCTCGGAAAGCAGATCCCAGTCGATACCCTCGACCTCCCCGATCGTCTCGTCCCGGGTCACCCTTGCCACCTGCGTGCGCGTACTGTCCTTGCCCTCCAGGATACAATGGGCCAGCAGCATCCCCGCCGCCTTGCCGCCCAGCTTGCCATGGCACTCGGTGGGCATGACGATACGATCCATCAGGTCCCTGAAAAATGAAATGCCCACATGGTCCTTGGCGGTTTTCACGAAATCGAGTTGCTCGGTCAACACCCGCTGGGTCAGGGAAACCCCCACGCTCTTCATGGTGGAGTCGGGCAGACCCGCCCCATCCTGGGCCGCCTGCTGGAACCTGCGCAGGGCTTCCTGGATTTCACTGAGGGTGGAGCGGGGATTGTTCAGGACATTCAGGAATGCCGCGGCTTTGTCTTCCTGGATCCATTTCTGAACGTAGAAGATGATCTCTTCCCCGGTAATGTATTTGGCGGCGAGTCGGAACGGTCCCCCGTCCATCAGCAGGGTATTGTCCGTCGCGGTAAACGCTTCCGGCACATTCGACTCGCCGGTCCCGGGTTCATGCGGATCATATTCCTTGTCGATCTGCTTGAGCATCGCCTGGGATTCGGAGATTCCTATGGAGCACAGGAAATTAAGCATCTTCCGGGAAATTCTCAGAAAAAGAGAGTCATCGGTTTCGCGCAGGAGATCGATGATGACCTGCCAGTTTTCATCCCCGGTCTCCTTGGACATGGATTCCAGTTTTCGCCATTTCTTGCCCATGCTCTGCAGCTTCTTGAAAAGGAGATGGTGCCCAAGCCTATCGGCCAGACTTTCGAGCAACTGGACCTCCTCGTCCAGGAACGGGCTGGTGTCCTCTTCGAGACTCCCCTTCGTGTAGCAAACCCGCAGGTTGCCGACGACCTCGCCTTGTACCGAGATGGGCGTTTCCAGGGAACAGGAAGTCGGCCTGAAGCCCTTGGATTCGAACACCTCCCCTTCCAGTTCGATGGCCGCCACGCAGATCTCGGGGAATTGCCAACCCTGCCTGATGGCTTCCACGACTTCCCTCATCACTTCCGGCAGGGGACGATTAACGTCGTTGAGCAATTTTTCCACTTCGTAGAGGCAACGCAGTTCCTTCGCCCGTTCCTGCAGATCGCTGATCAGCTTTTCGGTATCTTTCATGATTCGGTTCCCGTGGTAACGACGCCCAGTCCGGCCAACCCGTCCATTCTTATCATCAAGGGCTTCGTCAGCTCCACATGCTTGAGAAACTCCGTTTCCTGGACGGTCTTCTGGTCATTCAGCCAGTCCCAGTTTATCCGGCTGCTTCCCCCGCCCCTGACCGTGAGATAGAAAACCCCGAAACCGATCAGGTTGTGGAAGAAGTGCGAGCCCTGGCTGGGGTCCGGATTCAACTCCCTGAAAGACGATTCCACGATGACCCGTGCGCCGCTTATCTGACCCCAGTCGACCGGGACACCCAACCAGGGATCGGCACTGCCCCAGCGACCGAAACCGATCAACATGTAGGGCCTTTGGGCGGCCAGGAGAGAGGCGTTGATCTTTTCCACCTCGAGGGCGATGGACCTGGTCCTGGACAGCTGGAAATCCTCCGGCTTGATGAAGACGATGTCGCAAATGTCGTTTTTCATTCCGTGACCCAGGCCGTGTTCAGACGCCAGGATCACGCCGGGGGCATTCAGATCGAGGGGCGATACCTTCGATTCACCCTCGGGTATGACCATGGCGCGCATCTGCAAGAGACAAAACCGGTGCTGGCCCGACTCGTCGCAATCCACCGCGAACTCCAGTTCTACCGGACAGCCCGCCGTCCGCTCGGCAAGAGGAAGGATCTTGCGCATCAGGTCGTTGAAGGCCAGGGTCTCTCCCACCAGCAGGGGCCCGAAATCCAGGATCCGCGGCCCCTTGAAACCCAGGCCCAGACGGAGCCTGTCGGAATTGGGGTCGTACGTGGAAACCAGATGATCCAGAACCCCGTCCCTTTCCCCCTGGGTCAGATCCAGGTTCAGTAGGAACTCGGTTTCGCCCATGGGATCCGGGGGCGGGGGAGTACCCATGTTGATGGCCCAGAACGTGGTCTGGGTATTGCGCATCCTGTCCCCGACATCGTTGAACGGCGGCGGAGCGGCCGGGAAAGGCGGGGAATAGCTCCAGGACAATTCACCGTCGACGATCTGCCGCCCCAGCCCCAGGGCCAGATTCACGACACCATCGGTGGGCCTGGCTCCGCCGCTGGGATAGTAGTTGAAGGTCCGGGCCACGCCGGAGAACCTGGGATAGAAACGGTCCTCGTGGCGGTTACCAACAACCTCCTGGATGATCAGAGCCATCTTTTCACCGGCATGATCCAGACCGGAACCCTCGAAGTAGTTTTTCGCCGACCTGAAATAGGTGGAGGCATAGATGAACCGAATCGCCTCGACGAGACGCTGGAACCGTGTATCCACATCGGGCTGGTTGTTGGGGATCATTTTCGTGGCATATACCCCGGCGAATGGATGGTCCAGGGCGTCTTCCAGGAGGCTGGACGATCTGACCGCGAGTGGCGTCTCAACCTGGGAAATGAAATCCCGCAGATCCCCGACGTACTCCGGAGGGAGCGTGGCCTTATGGAAAGCCTGGGCGATCCTGGTGTCCGACGTATCCGAAAGCGCCAGGTCCCACAGGTCATTGAACTCCATGAAGGTGTCGAACATGCCGGTCGGCAGAACCACCATGCGTGGAATCGTGATCTTGAAGTCGGGAAACTCCTCCGGCGAAACCCTGGCCAGAAGGGAGTCGGCCATCAGGACCAACCCCTTGGCCTTGCCTCCGATCTCTCCCCGACCGATTCTCGAGACCCCCTCTCCGGATTCCCAGGTGCCCCGACTGAATACGGGTAACGATTCGCTCCCCTTGGTGCCCATCAGATCCATCCCCTGTCCCGGCACGCCATGGCGACCCGGTCGATAGCCAGCATGTAGGCCGCGTCCCGCATGGACACCTCACGCTTCCTGGAAAGATCGAATACGGCATAGAAGGCCGCGGTCATCTTGACGTCCAGCCTGCTGAGGATGTCCCCCAGTTCCCAGTAGTAGTTCATGTTGCTCTGGACCTGTTCGAAATAGCTGCAGGTCACACCGCCGGCGTTGGCCAGAAAATCCGGGATCACGAAAATACCCTTTTCCTCCAGGAACGGATCCGCGTCGGGCGAGGTAGGACCGTTGGCGCCCTCGGCCAGAATCTTCACCCGGTCGCTGATCAGCTTCACGGATTCCGAAGTGATCTGGTTCTCGATGGCCGCCGGAATGAGGATATCCACTTCCTGGGACAACCAGACCTCACCGGGCAGAACCTTGTAGCCCAGGCCCTTGGCCCGGGAATGATCGATGCCCCCGAAATGATCCGTGATGGATTTCAGCTCCTCGAGATCGATACCCTCGGGTTTGAGGTAGCTATAGGACACCTCGTCATTCTGGTCCCAGCAGGACACGCACACGACCTTGCCACCCAGGCGGTTGTACAGTTCGATGGCATACTGGGCCACGTTGCCGAACCCCTGCACGCTGGCGGTCGTGTCTTGGGGCTTGATATCCATTTCCTTGAGGGCTTCGCGCAGCGTGTAGACGACCCCGTATCCCGTAGCCTGGGTACGGCCCAGCGATCCTCCCATGCCGACCGGCTTCCCGGTGATCGCACCCGGGTAACGTCCTCCGGTGATGACTTCGTATTCATCCAGCATCCAGAGCATGTGCTGGGCGTTGGTCATCATGTCGGGGGCGGGTATGTCACGGACGGGGCCCACGTTGCTAGAGGCCTGCCGCACCCACCCCCGACACAGCAACTCCTGTTCGCGGGGACTCAGATTGTGGGGGTCGCAGATGACCCCGCCTTTTCCGCCACCCAGCGGCAGATCGGCGACGGCACACTTCCAGGTCATCCACATGGCCAGGGCACGGACCGTGTTGACCGTCTCCTGAGGATGGAACCGGACTCCACCCTTGCAGGGACCCCGGGCATCGTTGTGCTGGATCCTGTATCCCTGGAAAACCTGGACGGAACCATCGTCCATTCTGACCGGAATGTTGAAGTGGTATTCGCGCTGGGTGGAGCGGAGCAACTGGCGGGCTCCCGTATCCAGTCCGATCAAATCGGCGATCCTGTCGAACTCGGCCTGGGCCACGGAAAATGGATTGAAGGCGGATTCTGAGGACATTTCGGTTCTCCTGGTAGCAGGTCATGACAAAGAGGGACGCCCCTCGTGATTTCACTCGATAATGGCAAGTTGCGCACCAGGAGGGCGACTCGTTGCGGTTTTTTATCTTGTTTAATTTCAAGGTGTTATGGGTTGGCGGGTTTTTCTTTTTATCAGTATCGAAGCAGATCGGCTTCATTGCGGTTCGACACTGATGCGTTAACGCATCATCGAACGGCCGTCGATGCGGGGAGAGACCAGGCCCAGTTTCCTCATCTTTCTCTGCAGGGTCGTGCGATGGATACCCAGTTCCCTGGCGGCGTTTTCACGATGCCAACCGTTCCGTTCCAGGACCTGGAGAATGAAGGCACCTTCGATCTGGGGAAGTCCGATCCTGTTGTCCGGACCGGCTCCGCCGGCCATCAACCGCAAGTGTTGCGGCAGATGTTCGACATCGATCATATGGTCTTTGCACATCACCCAGGCGTGTTCGATGATGTTTTCCAATTCCCGAACATTGCCCGGATAATCGTGCTTCATGAGAATTTCCAGCGCGGATGAAGTCACTCCGGTCACATGTTTCTTTCCTGACCGGGAGAACTTTTCCACGAATCTGTGGACCAGCAGGGGAATGTCGCCCTTCCGGTTCCTGAGCGGCGGGATTTCCAGGCTGAAGACATTGATACGATAGTACAGGTCCCTGCGAAAAGTCCCTTCGGCGACCATTTCCTCCAGATTCCGGTGCGTCGCAGTGATAAACCTGATGTCACAGGCGATGGACCTCTGGTCGCCCAACCGTTCGAATACCTTGTCCTGCAGGACCCGCAACAACTTCACCTGCATGTCCACCGGGATATCCCCGATTTCATCCAGGAACAAGGTACCGCCCTGGGCGGTCGCGAACCGACCGGGCTTGTCGTGCACCGCGCCGGTAAAGGCTCCCGCCTTGTACCCGAACAGTTCCGACTCCAGGAGGGATTCCGGCAAAGCGGCGCAATTGACCGTCACGAACGGACCGTTGGCCCGGTTGCTCAGGTTGTGGATGGTCTTGGCCAGGAGGTTTTTCCCCGTCCCGGTTTCTCCGACCACCAGGACGCTGGTGTCGCTGGAGGAAATCGTCGGCAGGACGTCGAACAACTGCCTCATGTTCGGATCGCTGGTCACAATGTTCCGGAAAGGCTGAGGACCGCAGAATTCCTGCTCCGGGATTTTCTCCTTGCTCAGATCAAGGAAGGTGACCACCCCGCCAATCAAACCTCCGTCCTTGTCACGGAAGACCGAAGTGGACAGGGAAACCGGAACATGCCTGCCCAGGGAGTCCTTGATCCTCGTCCTCAGGTTGGAGATGGGTTCGCCGGAGGCCATGGTTTGTTTCAGGGGGCAGCCACCCCTGCAGGCCGTGCCCCGAAAAACATCACAACATGATTTTCCGATGGCCAGACGACGCGGTATTTCCAGAAGGTCCAGGGCGGCGTCGTTGATGACGGTGACCCTCATATCTTCATCAACCGCAAACACACCCATGGACAAGCTGTTGAACAGACCCTCCAGGAATCCAGGCGCCACCGAAGCAACACCCGATTCAGCGTCGACGAGTTTATCCAGATCAAGCATGACAACCTCTTTGCGTACCCCACCCTATCTATCGGAAAAGATAGGCTCTGGATTACGGTGGGGTTATGATGTATTATCGAGCATATATTGCCTATCTTTTATAGGCAAAATGGGACATGCAGGAAAATCAACCCGGAGTTGCGGGCCATGGGCAAACCCAGAAGCCGAAGCTTCCAATCCATGATGCGGATGATGGAAGATGGTTTGAAAAAGATCACTTCACAGGATAGTGATGCCAGCCATGAAGAACGTCTGGGGATGGTTTCTCATTTCCTGCAGGAACGGGTCAAGGAATTGTCCTGTCTCTACAGTATTTCGGAACTGATCAGCGCCCACGGCAGCGATCTGGATAAGATCATGACGGGAATCCTGGAAATCATCCCCTGGTCCTGGCAATTTCCCGAAATCACTGCCGGGCGCATCATGATCGAGAACACGGAGTACAAGAGCGCCAACCATCGTGAATCCCCGTGGGTTCAAAAGGCGCCCATCCAGGGCCCGCAAATGGAGATCGGATTCGTTGAAGTCTGTTACCTGGAGGAAAAGCCCGAATTCGATGAAGGTCCGTTTCTCAACGAGGAACGTCTCCTGATCGATGCCATCAGCGACCAGATAGCAAAAGCCGTCGCCCGGATCCAGACCGAGAAACAACTGCAGGTGGAGCGAAGTTCGCTGAAGAGCCTCAACATCGCACTCAAGGAGGTGCTCAACAACGTCCAGGAGGAGAAAAGGGCCATCGCCGCCAGCGTCCAGGCCAATGTAGATCAGGTCATCTCACCGATCCTGTACGCCCTGGATCAGGCCTCGCCTGCGGAGATTCCCGGCTATACTTCCCTGTTGAAGCAGCACCTCAACGAGATCGTTTCTCCCTTCACGAGAAACCTGTCGACACAGTTCAAGGATCTGACGCCGACCGAGATCCAGATCAGCAACATGATCCGCAGCGGGCTGTCCACCAAGGAAATAGCCCGCCTCAAGGTTCTGTCGCCTCATACCGTGAGCAGACACAGGGAAAACATCAGACGCAAGCTGGGGCTCACCCACAAGGACATCAATCTCGTCAGTTTCCTGAAGGCCTACGGTGATGAGTCTATCACTACTGTGCACCGGGGATTCTGAGAGTCATTCCACCGATTGCCGGCGTGGAAGTGACCTCCTCCGTTTCCGCCACGAACCGACGCGGGGAAACCCGGCCCCAGACCGTTGTCGCCCGGCACCGATACCTGTGTAACTAGAATGCCTGACACCTATAACCACCTACCGCCAAACGACTAGCCGTTACAGAACCACAGATCTGCCACCATACTGAAACCAGGGGCGACCCCCAACGGGCCGCCCCCACACACTCGACCTGAATAACCCATCCTAGCGAATCATCGTCACCCTTCTGTCGACCACCTGCCTGTCGGTGGTCAGGCGCAGCAGGTACACGCCCGAGGGCGCCGGCCTGCCCGCCTGGTCCCGGCCGTCCCAGGTGAGGCGGTCGGTGCCCGCCTCGTGCCGGCCGTTCAGCAGCACGCGGACCAGGCGGCCGCGCGCATCGAACATGGCGATGTTGACCGGTCCCTCCTCGGCCAGGGAGAAGCTCACCGTCAGCGAGGGGTTGAAAGGGTTGGGTCCGGCCGCCAGGCTCGTCTTGGCCGACGGCGTGTCGCCCTGGGTCAGCGAGTACAGCACCAGATCGTCCTGCCCCGCGCTCTTGCGCACCAGGTCGTAGGTGCGCGGCCAGGGGCCGGGGTCGTCGTCGATCACGGCGAACCGCAGGCCGTCGGTCCCCTGGCCCAGGGGGGTCCAGTCCCGGCCGGACCAGCTCCTGGCCGGCAGGCTTGCGGCCGGGTGCCGGATCAGGGCCAGGTCGGCGGCATCGACACCGCTGGTGGTGATGGAGATGGTGGTCCGCGAACCGCTGACGGTGGCTTCGAGATAACCGCTGGCGGCGGCGACGGGGGTATCCTCGGGGCTCAGCCAGGGCACATGGAACTCCCGTCCGTTGGCCGGATCGCCGTCGCGGTCGAAGCAGGCGCCGTGGGCGATCAGCACGGCCTGGCCGGCCGCGGCTTCCAGCCCAGCCATGTCGGCTGACGCCACCATGGCCACGCGGTAGCTCAGGGACTCGCCCACCGGCAGGGAGGCGTAGGGCCCGTTGGAGATCAGAGTGCGGACGTCCGCGGCCTTCAGCGGGTTGGTGTCGGGGTCGATGCCCGGGTCGCTCAGGGCGATCCAGCGCTCGGTGTCGCTGGTCGGATCACCGCCGTTTTCGAACGAGGTGTTGCCGTCGAAGATCTGGAAGCCGTGGATCGCGGGCTGATAGTCCCCGGCGCATTCCTCCTGACCCGTCGTCCCGCAGAACACGAAACCGGCGTACCCCGAGTCATCGTGGGTGTAGGCCAGGGAGACGGGCACGACGGTTCCACCGGAGGTGACCACATCGCCCTGCCGGAAGCCCGCCAGGTCGTTCTCGGGAGACCCCGGGCCGGTCCCGATGTCGAAGTCCGCGAACAGCCCCAGGTAGAGGTTCTCCAGGTCGATGGTGCCGACGTTGGTGATGGTGAAGTCGTAGCCGATGAAGTTCTCGGCCCCGGGCTCGTTCCACTGGAAGGATCGCTGGACCACGGAGATGCCCAGGGGGTTGTGGTCGGGATAGGTGTCCCGGATACTTGCGGCGGTGTCGCTGTACACGCAGCGGAATTCCTGGTCGCCGATGGCGCCGAAGTCCTCGTCCACCAGCCCGTCGCCGTCGTCGTCCAGCCCGTTGAGAGGGTCCTCGTCCTCCAGGCCGTCGCCGTCGTCATCGGGCAGCAGCATGGGATAGCGCGCCCCGCCCACCGCGCCCATGGCGGTGGCGTAGATGGTGTCCAGCGGTGCGTCGGTGGCCTGCATCTCGAAGGTGTAGGCCCCGGTGGTCACCCGGGGTTGACCGTCGACCAAGGCGCCGACCCACAGGCTGGCGGCGAAGAGCTCATCGACGCCATTCTCCCCGGGCCAGCGGGCGGACGGCGCGCCGCTGAAGCTCGCCGGCGAACCGGCCCACGAGCCGATCAGGCCGAAGTTGGTGACGTTGTTCCACAGGTTGCCCAGGTCGTGATAGACATGCCCGTCGGTCACCAGGGTCTTGTCCGGTGGCGGCGGCAGCTCTGCGCCCGCCCAGCTCGACACACCGATACCGATCAGAAACACCAGCACGACCGGCGTTGCCGTAATCATTCTTCGCATTTTCATGATGGAATGCTCCCCCATGCCCCTTGTTTACCACCCTGGGGGCGGGTGGTTGATCACGGAATCATGATACCCCCTTTTCGTTGAAGGGTCAACGGGGGGATCCCGCCGGCCGGCCCGAGCTTCCGGTTGACAAAGCGCCGTGTCAGGCGCTTGGCTTGTGCCTGCCGCAGATACCGTCGGATGATTCGCCGGGCTCGCCGGTGACCGCATCAGGGGAGGAAGAGATGCCACATGCCATGACAAGCAGAACCCTGGGGATCCTGTTGCCGGCCGTTATCCTGGCCGCCGCCTTGGGAACCGGTTGCGTCTGGGCCGCCGAGACGGTCTGGGATTTCCAGGATGTCCCGGTGGGCGGGTTGCCTGCCGGCTGGCAGGTCGCAGGGACCAACCAGCAGGGGCCCCTGGCCACCTGGCAGGTCGTGAGCGATCCGACGGCCCCCGGCGGGGATCACGTGCTGGCCTTGACCAGTATCAACCACCACTCCGGCGGCACCTTCAACCTGTGCTGGACCGACAGCATCGCCTTCGGCGACGGCGAGATCACCGTTGCCTTCAAGGCCCGGACGGGCCGGGAGGACCAGGGCGGAGGGATCATCTGGCGCGTGCAGGACCGGGACAACTACTACATCGCCCGCTTCAACCCCCTGGAGGACAACTTCCGCCTGTACAGGGTCCACCGGGGCGTGCGCCGGACCCTGGCGAGCGCCAGGATCGCCCTGCCGGCCGGGAAATGGCACACCATGAGGATCACCCAGCACGGCCCGCGGTTCGCCGGTTATCTCGACGGGAAGAAGCTCCTCGAAGGCACCGACGACACGTTCACCCAGCCGGGCGGGGTCGGGCTGTGGACCAAGGCCGACGCGGTGACCTCGTTCGACGCCTTCACCGTACGTCCGGCCGTGACAACGAAAGAGACCCACCAATGATGACCTGTCGCCTGAAGACCGGAACCATCCTCTTGCTCCTGTCCGGGACAGTCCTGGCCCTGACCCTGGCCGCCTGCGGCAAAGGGCGGACCCGCACCGTCACGGTCTACGTCTCGGAGGACCAGGTCTTCTCCGCCCCCTGCCTGCAGGATTTCACGCGGGAGACGGGCATCGAGGTCCAGGCCGTCTACGACACCGAGGAGGCCAAGAGCACCGGGGCCATGAACCGCCTTTTGGCCGAGAAGAACAATCCCCGGGCCGATGTGTACTGGGCCAACGAGCCCATCCGGGCCGAGGTGCTCAAGCAGAAGGGGATCGCGGCGCCGTATGTTTCGCCCTACTCGGAGGATATTCCGGCGACCTTCAAGGATCCGGAGGGCTACTGGACGGGGTTTTCCGCCCGGGCGCGGATGCTGATCGTCGGCAAGGACGTGCCGGACAAGCCCCGGTCCATCCTGGCCTACACCGATTCCCTGCGCCGGGGGCGCGGCGTCATCAGCAATCCGCTGTTCGGCACCACCACCAGCCAGGTCGCCGCCCTGTTCATCGTCTGGGGCGACCAGCGGGCCCGGGACTTCATGACTGCCCTGAAGGACAACCGGACCGCCGTCTCCACCAGCAACGGCGAGAGTGCGGATTTCGTGGCGGACGGCCGGTACGATTTCAGCCTGGTGGACAGCGACGACGCGGTCAACCGCATGCGGCAGGGCCGGCCCGTGGTCATGGTCTATCCCGACCAGGGGCCCGGCGACATCGGGTGCTTCATCGTGCCCAACGCGGTGGTCCTCATCGAGGGTGGGCCGCACCCGGATACCGCCCGCAGGCTCGTGGACTACCTGCTGACCCGGGAAACCGAGCGCAAGCTGGCGTTCGCCGACTGCGCCCAGATCCCCCTGCATCCGGATGTGCCCATGCCGCCGGAGCTCAAGCCCCTGCGCGACATCAGGGTGATGCCGGTGAACTACGCCGAGATGGCCCGCAAGCTGGTGGACATCCAGCCCTATCTGAAGGACTGGATGGGGCTGTAGATGCAGCGACGTGTTTTCCTGGCGGTGATCGCGGTCCTGGTGCTGGTCATCGGCCTGTTGCCGGTGGCGGCCATGCTGGTCAGGAGCGTGCTGAGCGAAGGTCGTTTGAGCCTGGCCGCCTACGACGGGTTGCTGGGCTCGGGCCGTCAGTGGACCCTCATGGGGCACAGCCTGGCCCTGGCGTCGCTGGTCACGGTTCCGGCGGTGATCCTGGGGGTGCCCCTGGGCGTGGTCCTGGGCAAGACCGATCTGCCCGGCCGCCGTTTCCTGACGGTGCTCTTCGTCATCCCCCTGCTGATTCCCCCGTACATCATGGCGGTCGCGTGGTCCGATCTGCTGGGCGGATCCGGCCTGCTCTTCGGCCTGGCAGGCTGCGTGTTCGTCCTGCTGGGGATCTTCTTGCCGATCCCCCTGCTGCTGACCATGGTCCTGCTGCGGACCGTCGATCCCCGGCTGGAGGAGGCGGGCCTGCTGGCCGGCGGATGGGGGCGGGTGCTGCGCGGCATCACGTTGCCGCTGATTAGGCCCGGCATTCTGCTGGCTGCCATGCTGGTGTTCCTATTGAGCTGCGGCGAGTTCAGCGTGCCCAACTACCTGCGCTACGACGTCTTTTCCGTGGAATGCTTCACGCAGTTCTCGGCCTTCTACGACTTCAAGGCGGCCACGGCGGCCGCGGTCCCTTTGGCGGTGGTCACCCTGCTGATCCTGCTGCTGGAGAGGATGTTCCTGCGGGAGAAGACCTACCGGTTGCGGCCGGCGGCCGGGGCGGACCGCTTGCCGAGGATGGCTTTGGGCAGGTGGCGCGGGTGGGTGCTGGGTGCGGTGTGGATGACGGCGCTGGTGCTGGTGATCGTGCCCCTGGGGGTGCTCGTGGCGCGGTCCGGTGGTCCCGCCGCCTACGCCGAGGCCCTGCACCGGGCCGGGGACAGCCTCCTGCGCAGCCTCGGCTACGCCGTGATCGGGGCCACGTTGCTGAGTCTGCTGGGGTTCTTCACGGGCTACCTGATCCAGACCAGGGCCCTGGGCATCTGGCGGTTCATCGATACGGTCACCGTCTTCCTGTTCGCCCTGCCCGGCACGGTGATCGGCATCGGCCTGATCAGCCTGTGGAACACGCCCTGGACCAACTTCATCTACGGCACGCCCGTGATCATCATCCTCGGCTACCTGGCCAGGTACACGGCCCTGACCAGCCGGATCTGCGTGGCCCAGCTGGAGCAGATCCCGCCGTCCATGACCGAGGCGGCGCGCATGGCGGGCGCCGGGTGGGTGCGCCACATGGCCTTCATCATCGCGCCGCTAGCCCGTCGGGGACTGGTCGCGGGCTGGCTGGTGGGCTATGTCTTCTCGCTGCGCGACACCGGGATCACCATGCTGGTCTATCCGCCCGGGCACGAGACCATGCCCGTGCGCATCTTCACCCTCATGGCCAACGGGTCGCCGCAACTTGTCGCCGCGGCGTGCGTGGTCATGATCACCGCGACGCTGCTGCCGCCCGGCTTGCTGTGGCTGGGCCTGAACAAGGAGAAGGGGAACCCATGAGCATCGTGAGGATGACCGGCGTCTCCATGTCCTACGACGGGGTCACGGCCCTGGATGATTTCAGCCTGGAGATGGAGGCGGCAGAGAGGGTGGTCATCCTCGGCCCCTCGGGCTGCGGCAAGACCACGATCCTGCGGCTGCTGGCGGGGTTCGAGACTCCCGACGCGGGCGAGATATTCCTGGCGGACGAGCTGGTGGCTCGCGGCGGCCGCATCCTGAAGTCTCCCGAGCAACGCAACCTCGGCATGGTGTTCCAGGACCTGGCCCTGTGGCCCCACCTGAGCGTGAAGGGGAACCTGGAGTTCGGCCTGAAGGCCAAGGGACTGGATCGCGACGACCGGGAACGGCGGATGGCGACCATCCTGGAACTGGTGGGCCTGGTCGGCTACGAGGATCGCAAGCCCGGCGCCCTGTCCGGCGGCCAGCAGCAGCGGGTAGCCCTGGCGCGGGCGCTGGTGCTGGAGCCTCAGGTGCTGCTCATGGACGAGCCGCTGTCGAGCCTGGACCCGGAGTTGAACGTGCGGCTGCGCCGGGAGATCCTGGGGCTGCAGGAAAAACTGGGTTTCACCCTGGTCTACGTGACCCATGATCGGCAAGAGGCCTTCGACATGGCGACCCTGGTGGTGGTTGTGGATCGAGGACGCAAGGTGTTCCAGGGGAACGTGGAAGAGGCGCGGGCCTACCTGCAATAGACAGCTTTCCGTGGATAATCCCCCTCGACCATGGCAGGATACGGAAAACTTCATTTCCCTCGATGAAAGGTGATGGTCGTGAAGGTCTACGGTGCCCTGTTCCTGATGCTTTGTCTGGCGGTGGGGACCGCCGCCGCCGGTGGGGATCACCGCATCATCACTGCCGACGATCTGAGCGCCGTCGGCTGGCGCAGCATCGGGCCGGCCAACATGGGCGGCCGGGTGGCGGCCATCGCCCTGGTGCCGGGCAGTCGCACGGAGTTCTACGTGGGCTACGCCACCGGCGGCCTGTTCAAGACCGACAACATGGGCACGACCTTCAAGGATATCTTCAAGGACAAGGAGACTTCCAGCATCGGGTCGGTGGCCGTGGCGAACGCCCCGCTGGACTGGCCTGGCTGGGATGACCGGGCCGCCGCCGGCGACACGGTGAAGGCGGAGGACCGGGCCGAGCAAGGCCGCGGACGCATCGTGTGGGTGGGCACCGGCGAGGGCAACGGGCGCAACAGCTCGTCCTGGGGCCACGGGGTGTACCGCAGCATCGACGGCGGGGGGAGCTTCGAGTACGTCGGCCTGAAGGAAACGCACAACATCCCGCGCCTGGCCGTCGATCCCCGCGATCCGGACGTGTGCTACGTGGCGGCCATGGGCCACCTGTGGGGCGATAACCCCGAGCGGGGGCTGTACAGGACCGCCGACGGGGGCCGGACCTGGCAACACGTCCTGCAGGTGGACGACACCGTCGGAGCCTGCGATGTCGTCATCGACCCGGCGAATCCCGACCGGGTGTTCGCCGCCCTGTATCACGCCCGCCGCACCCCGTGGAGCTTCGACGGCTTCAGCGACAAGGCCGGCATCTGGCGTTCCGACGACGCGGGAGCGACCTGGACGCGTCTGACGGTCGGGCTGCCCCGGCGCACCGGCCGCATCGGCCTGACGATCTTTCCCGGCAACACCGCCATCATCTACGCCACCGTCGAGAGCGACCAGGGCGGCACCGGGCGCAGCGCGTGGGACGACCGCTCGCCCGCCGGCGGCCTGTTCCGCAGCGACGACGGGGGCGACACCTGGCGACGGGTGAACGAGCTCAACTTCCGGCCCTTCTACTTCTCGCGGGTGGCCGTGGACCCGGTGAACCCCGAGCGGGTCTACATGCCGGGCTGGGACGTGGCCATCAGCGATGACGGGGGCAAAACCTTCCGGCGGGACGGCTCGGTCGAGGTGCACGTGGACCACCACGCCATCGTGATCTGCCCGGAGGATCCGGATTTCATCCTCCTGGGCAACGACGGCGGCCTGTACCTGAGCCACGACGGCGCCAAGACCTGGGATCTGGTGAACAACCTGGCGGTGGGCCAGTTCTACCACGTGGACGTGGACATGAGCACCCCGTTCCGCGTGGGCGGCGGCCTGCAGGACAACGGCTCGTGGATCGGTCCCTCGGCGGTGAAGTTCAAGTCCGGCAGCAAGGCCAAGCCGTTCATCCTCAAGGAGGACTGGACCGCGGTCTACGGGGGCGACGGGTTCAAGGTGGCGTTCGACCCCACCGACGGGAACATCGTCTACGCCACCAGCCAGGACGGGAACCTCGGCCGCGTGGATCTGCGCACCATGCTGACCAGGCCCCTCAGGCCCGCGGCCGACGAGGGCCAGATGAAGCTGCGCTGGAACTGGGACGCGCCCTTCCTGATCTCGCGCCATGATCCCACCGTGCTGTACCACGCCGGCAACAAGGTCTTCAAGCTCACCGGGCGCGGCGACTACTGGTACGCCGTCAGCGGCGACCTGACGCGCCGGGAAACCGACAAGATCATGACCGAGGGTTCGGCGGCCGAGTCCTACGGCACGATCACGGCCCTGGCCGAATCCCCCCTGCAGCCAGGTGTGCTGTGGGCAGGCAGCGACGACGGCCTGGTCCACGTGACCTTCGACGACGGCGGCAGCTGGAAGGACGTGACACCCAAGCAGGTGGGCGGTCTCTACATCTCCTACCTGGAGGCCTCGCACCACGACAAGGACAGGGCCTACTGCGCCGTGGACGGCCACCGCAGCGACGTCTTCAGGCCCCTGGTCCTGCTGACGGACAACGGCGGCCGCAAGTGGCGGGACATCACCGGGGATCTGCCGCCGACGAGCCCCGTGCGCGTGGTGCGCGAGGATCCGGGCAACTCCGACGTGCTGTACTGCGGCACCGAGCAGGCGGCCTACGTCACCTTCGACCGCGGCAAGCGCTGGTTGAAGCTGGGCGGAAAGTCCCTGCCCACGGTCCCGGTGTACGACCTGGTGATCCATCCGCGGGACCGCAGCCTGGTGATCGCCACCCACGGCCGCAGCCTGTGGATCATGGACGACATGGCGGCCCTGGCCGAGCTGCCGCGGGTCGGCGACGAGGCCCTGCACGTGTTCGCGGTGCCGGATGCCGAGCCCCGGCTGTACGGTTTCCGCGGCTATGGCGGCGGCAACCGGGTGTTCCGCGGCGCGCCCGCGCCGGACGGGGCGGTGATCACCTACTGGCTGCGTGATCTGGCGGTCGAGGGCGTGGACATCACCATCAAGGACGGATCTGATCAGGTGGTGCGGAAGCTGAAGGGTTCGATAAGGCCGGGTCTGAACCGCGTGTCCTGGGACCTGCAGGCCGATCCCAAGCGCCGGTTCGCCGATCCGCGCCGGACCGGGCCCGTGTTCGTGGATCCGGGCACCTACACCGTGAGCATCGGCAGCGGCAGGGAGAAGGCCGAGACGACCTTCACGGTCTTGCCGCACCCCGGCTGGGTGGCGCCCGAGGACAAGGCGGTGTTGCCGCCGCCGAAGCCGTAGCCAGTATTATGATGAACAAGGGCGGCGGGACCCCAAGGGATCCCGCCGTCGGTCGGAACGGAACAGCTATTTCTTGAGCGGCATGGAAGCCGTATCCACGTAGCCCAGCTCCTGTGGCCCGTCATGGGCCAGGGCCTTGCCCGATCCGTCGATGGTGATGGTGGCCACCGACCAGTTATCTCCCGTTTCGTACACGGCGCCGCTGTAGGTGGTGACGGTCTCTTCCGGCGTGCCCTCGTTGAGCCTGACCACGACGGTGCAACCGGAGGGATTGGCGCCTTCGTCGTCGTTGTCGTCGAAGTAGTGCACGCGGATGGAGTAGGTGCCGGCCATGGCCGAGGTGGTGGTGATGTTCTCGGGGCCGTAGCCGTCGGTGTCGTCGAAGTCCAGGGTCAGTCCGCTGGCCGTGACGGTGTTGGTCCAGCCGCAGGCTTCGCCGTCGGGGTCGGTGACCCACAGGTCCACGTCGGTGCCGCTGGTGTTCCAGGTCAGGGTCACACGCAGGGCGGCCGGGGCGATGTCCGTGCTGAAGGATGTGGATGCCTCGGCGTGGCGGCTGCCGGCGTCGGCGCTGACCACCACGGTGCTGGTCTCCTGGCCGTCGGTGGCCTCCAGGGCGATGTCCTGGCTGAACACCCCGTTGTTGAGGTTCATGGTGAAGACCTGGTTGATGTCGCCGTTGACCACCAGGGCGGCCGTGGTCAGCGAGGGATTGGAGACGCGTCCGCTGACGGTCAGCACACGGTCGGTGACCGGTGAACTGATGGCGTCGATCTGGATGCCGAAGGCCACGTCGAAGACCAGGTCCTGGGAGATGATCACGTCGCCGACGGTGGTCTCCAGGGTGACGACACCCTCCTCGAGACCGAAGTCGGCCGGCAGGGTGAAGGATCCGGTCAGTACGGTCTGTCCGTCCACCGGCAGGTTCAGGACGCCGGTGTTCAAGGTGGCGACGATGTGGTCATGGCCCTGCAGGCTCACCGCGCCGGTGATGTCCTCGGTCCCGAGATTGAACAGGGTGATGGACACGCCGACCTGTTCGCCGGGGTTGACATGGTCGTCGCCGAACTGCTCGCTGGTGATGTCCCAGTCGATGATTTCCACCGCGGCGCCGGTGACCTCGATGTCCACCGAACCGGTGCGGGTGTTGCCCAGGGTGTCCTTGACCTCGACGGTGGCCGTGTAGGTGCCGACCTGGGTGGGGGTGAAGTCCAGGGTCGGACCGCTGTCGTTTTCGGCGGAGGTATCGCCCCCGGTGACCGTCCAGGTGAAGCTGAGGTCCGATCCCAGCATGCTGGCGGCGATGGCCGTCACGTGAACGGGCTCATCGATGGTCCCGGTTTCCGGGGCGGCCTCCACACTCTCGAGGATCAGGCTGTTGGCCGCGTAGTTGTACATCTGGTGCAGCATGGTCTGGACCTGGCCCGCGGTGACATCCAGGCTTTCTCGCACCGAGCGCACGTAGCCCTCGGCGATGACCACCACGTCGTAGACGCCCGACGCCAGGGGGATGCTTGTGTCCGGATCGACTCCGTCCAGCACCACGATGCGCTGGTCGTCCTGGGGCTGGTTCTTCTTCTGGATCAGCACCGTCTTGTGGGCCGTCAGGTTGCCGGAGGTGTCCGCATCCTTGACCGTCGTGTGCACCGTGCCCTTGTCCTGGCTGGATTGTCCCGTGGACAGGGTCTGGTCTCCGATCTCGACCAGGGCGCCGCTGCCGCTGACGGCGTTGGTGTAGTTCTTGATCTGGTCCGAGGCGGCCTTCTTGAGCGTCTTGACCGTCTCGGTTTTCTCTTGTTCATCCCACAGATGGACATTGCCGCGGGTATCCTTCTTCAGGGGATCGTCATCGGGCAGGTTGCGGTAGTAATCGGCCTTTTCCTGCGGGGTGTTTCCCGGCAGCTGGGAGATGGGTACGAAGCCCTCCTCGTCGTCGCCGCGCTGGATGGCGTCGATGATGGCCTGGTCGCGGGTGGCGTTGTGCTCCTGCAGCCGCTTGGCCATGTCCGAGACGATGGGGATCCCCGAATCGGGCGCCCTCAGGGCCTCGCGCAGGGTGTAGGATCCGCTCAGGACGCGCCAGCTCGTGCGGACCATCTGACCCGAGGAGATGACGGCCTTGGCCACGGTGTTGTACAGACCCTTGGCCACGGCCGACACGGCGTTGGTGAACATGCCCTTTTCGGGGCTGCCGTAGGCGTGGATATCGTCTTCCAGGGCGATCAGGACGTCCATTTTGGCGGCCACGACTTCGGTCTGAGCCACGTAGGAGTCGACAAGGTTCGTGATGACGCTTTCGTCGATGGTCTTGGCGTTGAAAGCGGCCTCGATCTGGTCCAGCAGACTGTTCAGCTCGGTGAAGGATGTCTGCATGTCGCCGGTGGCGGGCCAGTAGTCGTTGATGCTGTCCTGGATGTCGTTATCCGGCGGGGGAGGTGTGACGATGGAGTCGTCACCGCCACCACCGCAGCCGATGACGACGACCAGAATGAGCAAGCTGAGCGAGAACCTGATGATTGTGCGCAAGATTCATCCTCCGTGTAGAGATGTGGAGTTCCTTGCGGACGACCGGACATTATTGCCGGGCGCGTGAACCTCCTGCTTCCCCGGAACCCGAACAAAGGGAAGCAGAAGCGAGAATTCGAAATCGAGACGAGCAACAGCAATATTGATGCCCAAGGCAGGCCCAATGGCGAGATCGACGGTTGGGGGATTGGAAAACGACACCGGCCCGGAGTGGATGCTCCGGGCCGGCGATCAGGGTCACGATGGGTAAGGTTACTTCTTCTCCGTCCCCTTGCCCGTGGCCGCGTCGTGCAGCTTGACCTCGACCTTGTCCTCGTCGGCCAGGCCGGCGTAGTACGCGCGCAGGATCTCCAGCACCTCGGGGCGGGAGAACTCGGCGGGCACGTCCTGGCCCTCGCTCAGGGCCTTGCGCAGGGCGGTGCCGCTGAGGAACAAGCGGTCCTCCTTGCCGTGGGGGCAGGTCTTCATGCTGATCATGCCGCCGCACTTGTAGCACCAGAACGTCCAGTCGATGGGCAGGATCTGGATCTCCAGGGCGCCATCGGGGATCTCGTTCCAGATGTTTTGGGCGTCGAAGGGGCCGTAGTAGTTGCCCACGCCGGCGTGGTCGCGCCCGATGATCATGTG
>Ga0164318_10001118_pt1 | contig 23168 bp, 22 predicted proteins | sample GuaBasSedimGuay9_FD_113734 | JGI IMG/M metagenome (GOLD analysis project Ga0164318, IMG submission 113734) | Subseafloor sediment microbial communities from Guaymas Basin, Gulf of California, Mexico - Guay9, Core 4571-4, 0-3 cm | ecosystem: Environmental > Aquatic > Marine > Hydrothermal vents... | reverse complement strand
TTACCAACAAAATAATAAAAGATACATACCCTATAAACAAAATTCCGGCATCAATCCGGGAAATCCGCTTCTTTACCCACATCAACAAAGCGACAACAAGGCTGAACACAATAAGTAAAGGCAGTTCAAACTTAAGGACATGCCTCTCAAGAGATATCGGCCTGAGTAAAGAAGCTGACCCAATAACTAAAAGGATATTGAAGATGTTACTACCGATAATATTGCCGATGCTTATTGAGGAAATTTTTTTCACTGCCGCGGATATAGAAGCCGATAATTCCGGCAGAGACGTACCTATCGCAAAAACTGTAACCGCGATTATCCAGGGTTTTACTTTAAAGAATTCCGCTATTTTAACGCCGGAATTAACCATAAGGTTGGCTCCTAAAACAAGCAGGGATAAAGAAACAATAAAAAGCGCGAACACCGCTGTCTTAGATTTTACCGAAGGCAATATTTGTTTCTCGCCGGTTTCTCCCGGCAAATCCTTAGAAGAAGAATGTTTATAAGAAAGGGCGCAAAAAATTATAAACCCTGCCAGCATAACCGCGCCCTCAAACCGAGATATAACCAAGTCTAAACAGCAAACATACAAAAATAAAGCTGACCCTAACATAATAGGCAGTTCTCTTTTCAGCAAAGACCTATCTATCTTCAGGGGCATCAACAATCCGGATACTCCCAAAACCAAGCCGAGATTAGCGATGTTACTGCCTACAATATTACCTAAAGCAATATCTTTATGCTTTTCAATCACCGCGGTAATACTCACCGCCGCTTCCGGCAAAGATGTGCCGAAAGCAATAAGTATGAGGCCGATGAAAAGAGTGGTAAGCCTTAAAAGATAGGCAAGCTTTACGGAAACCTTTATAAGGTAATCCGAAGAAAGAATAATCAAAACCAAGCCTAAAATAAGAACAGCCGAATTAACTAATAAAACCATTAATAGCCTTATTTAACCAGCCAAATGCCTATAACTATAAACACCACGCCTAAAAGTTTAACAAAACTGAACCCCTCTTTCAGAATGGCCATACCTAAAAAAGCGGCAATTAAAGGGTAAGTTGAACATAAAGGAACTACCACAGACGATGGAAGCCGTTTCAGGGCCGAATAGTAAGTCAACATCCCCAAAACACCGGCGGATACGCCTGATAAAGAAAATAAAATAATGGTTTTTGCTGAAAGTTTAAAAGCGCCGGAATAGATCCCTTTCACAAAAAAGCCGGAAATGATTATAAAAGGAATAACCGTTAAACTGCGGATTATCAGGCCGATTAAAGGCGAACCTTCTTTCAAAGCTATCTTATCAAAAACAGGCGCCGTTCCCCATAAAAGAACCGTTAACAAAATAAAAGTGTAGGATACAATCATATATGTTCTATAAAATATCTCCGTCCCATAGCTCGCGTAAGAAATCGCTCCAGGGAACAATCTCTATCTTATCATAAATCCTTTTCTCTTTCTCGTTACAAACAAGAATGTTTCTTTTTGAAGAATATTCATCCATAAACGCCCTAATCCCTCTCAAGTCTCTATTCTTCACATTGTTAGTCCCTTTTATCTCCACCGCAACCCTGCCTCTATCAAGAACAAAATCCACTTCAAGGCCTGATTTTGTCCTCCAGAAATTTATCTCAAAATCACTATTGCTATAAGATTTATAAGCGGATATTTCCATAAGGATGAAATGCTCAAGCGCTTTCCCGAAATCTACACCTCTTTCTTCCTCTATCCTCCGCTTTGTTAAAAAACCGGCAATTCCCACATCAAATAAGTAATATTTGGATGCCTTGGTTATAACCCGCCGCGACTGCCTTCTTTTAAAAGGTTCTATCCTCATAGCAAGCAATGTGTCTACAAGGATCTGATAATATTCTTTTACCGTCTTTGAATCTATCCCGCAATCGCGCGCGATATTGGAATAATTTGTGATTTCACCATGAGAATATCCGAACGCGTCAAAAAACCTTGAAAACGCGGGAATGTTACGCGTCAATCCCTCAGCAAATACTTCTTCCTTCAAATAATCCTGCACATAAGCTTTTATTGACCTTCTGTAATTTTCATCCTGCAGATAATGAACAGGTATCATACCATGATTCAGAATACGCAGAAGGTCTATCTTCTTCAGTTCCTTACTTACAAAAGGAAACATCTCATACCGCCAAGCTCTCCCCCCTAACAAATTAGCATGTCCTCTTTTCAGCTTTCTCGCGCTGGACCCGCAAAGAATAAACCGCAAGCCTTTGTTTTCAATCATCCAATGGACTTCATCTAATATTTGCGGAACCTTTTGGACTTCATCAAGTATCACCGGATATTTTAATATATCTTTAGGTTTTGCAATCAAGCGCTGCCGAAGCAATGCGGGATTCTTTGACACTTCAATAAAGAAATCGGTCTTCAGAAAATCATATATGAGGCTATTAGGAAACTTCTCCTTTAAATATGTAGTTTTCCCTGTCTTCCTAGGCCCCCATAAAAAAGCGGATTGACGAGCAGGAAGATCTATTTTTAGTATCCGGTTAATTGTCTTCATTCGGAACGTTCTCCATAATAGCCTGACTATTTTGGAGTATATACCATTTTTGCCTATTTGTCAAGAATTCATTAAATAGGGACAGCCCCAATTAAATGGGGGCTGTCCCTATTTAAAATTACTTCCCCCAAACCCCCTTCCTTTTTGCCCTTTTGCTTTTCGGGCTTCGCCCGATTTTTTAGGACTGGCTGGCGGCGGGGCAACTAAAAGAACGGTAGGCGGATTATAGCTACAAATTACTTTGTAAAGATTCAAAATGCTTCTTATCTGATTCTTCAACTATTTTCATTAAAACTTTGATGGCATTTTGAATCTCGCTTTTATCTTTATGTTCAATTGTACTGGCAGGATCAAGACCATGCGAAAATTCCTGAATAAGCTTATACACCTTATCCTTTTCAGTTTCACTAACAGTTTTTGTATCAAGCTGATCAACTCTGCTTTTCAAATCGCCAGTAGTCGGTATTTTGAAATTTACATATATCTCTAAAAAACGCCTAGCGATATTTCCAATAGTATAAAAATCCGCATAGTCTGGCGCTCCCTCTGGAATAAACTTATTTAATCTTGAAAACAGGAAATGATATTCTGACTTGAATTCTCGCAATGTCTCCTCAAGAGGAACAATTGAAGCACAACGCTTGTCGTTTACAATGACATTCTCAATCATGAAATATTCACAAGGAATCGGCTTTTTATCTGATTCGTTTGTTATTTTCTTGTTATAACTTTCGACCTTGCGATTTTTTTGCTCAAACCAATCTTTGACAAGGTTAAAAAATTCAAAGTTGTGTGTAGAAATAATTAGCTGTTTTGCATTTTTGAAATGGTTTTTTATAAGCGAAAAACAATGGTAAATAAAATTAGAATCAAAGCTGGAAATAGGATCGTCAATAACAATAATTCCTTCTTTGACCTTAAACCCCTTTTCTTGTGTTTTAACAATAAAATATGAAAAGGCAATAGCATTCTTTTCGCCCTCGCTAAGATTGTGCGCCACATCACCGTCACGTTTAATAATGTAGCCTTTTTTTGAATCGTCTAGCTCAAGCTGAATTTCCTTCCTGCCAAAAAACTCTTCTAGGTGCCTGTTTATTTTTTTGACCGCTTTACCTATATTAGAAGTTTCTTTTTCAAGTCTAGAAATTTCTTGACCATTCTCATCAACTGCTTTCTTGGCTTCTTTTTCTGCTTCAATGCTTTTATCAAACTCTGATTTTATCTTTGAATAGTCCTGTTCATCTATCGCGACCGCTATAAGATGCTTTTCTAATTCTTCTTTTGCCTGTTTGACTTCCTGTTCATGATTTTCAACTTTGGTATTACGCTCTTTGATAATAACGTTTATTTGTTCAACTTTTTCGTCATAAAGAGCAGAAAAATCTTTTGGAGACTGAGGATTTTTTACCTCCACAAGCAGATTGTCATACTTTTCTTTTAATCGCTTTATAGCTTCGTCCACCCATTTGCCCAACTCACCAATTATTTTGTTTAATTCCTTTACATTATCTTTGTACTTGTCTTGTAAATCGGCGTAAAGCTCTTGATTCTTTTCCACAACCTTATCACGTTTCAAACCTTCTAAACTCTTAATGAAAGAATCGATGTCGTTTTGTAATTTTTCGTAGTCATTGCTAAAATGTTTAGATAAGGTGTCCAAGAACCCAACTGAAAATTCATTTTGGCAAAATAGACATTTTTTCTTTTCATCTTTCGTTTTGTGCAGCTCAAAACCGTGCTGTGCCCATTTATTTAATTCCGGGTCATCTTTGAAACGGTCAATTGTTTCCGCAATAATTTTTCGTTTGAGGAGCTTTGATATCTCACTAAATATTTCGGAAAAGTTTTTAATATTTTTTCCGTTATAGGAAAAAGGGAAATTATATTTCGCGAGTGGAGTTTGACTATTGAGAGAATCACTGCTAATGAGCTTCTTTTTCTCTTCAAAATCCTTATCTGAAAGCTTTGTAAAATTGCCAATTCCAATTTCCTCAATCGTCTTCTTAACATTTCCTTTGTGGTAATCACGATATTTATCGTTAATCCTTAGATTGCCAACTATATTTTTTATAGTTTGGGCTGTTGATATTCTAAAATCATCTTCAGCTTTTTCGCTTTTTCGACGATCTTCTTGAGCAGATTCATATTTTTGCGCCAAAGGAGCAATCTTGCTCTGTAATTCTTTCAGCTTTTTATTGCTTTCTATATCCTCTTCACTAACATAAACAATCGGGTTGCTTGAATTCGCAGGATCAAAAGACACATTGTCTTCAATAAAATCTTTATTAAAAACTCTTATTTGCTTTGTACAGTTTTGGCAGTTAGAGTGATTGATTGACGACCCGCCATCAGTCTTTATTTCAAATTCACCATCTTGATGATACTGCGTGAATTTGATTGTCTTTTTCTCGCAGGCAACAAATGCCCTGGATAATGTTGTTTTCCCACTTTTATTCCAACCATAAATCAAATTAAAACGAACAAAATCTGGCGTATCTTTTCCCCAAGAGAAATCGCGGAATATACCGAATTTTTTAAGTTTTGATACCTTCTTAAACATATTGACCTTTATTACATATTACATAATGCAAATATTCAACCGTCCTTTTAGCTTTGTAGTTTCTATTTTCTGTTTTATCGGCTTTAAAGCGATTATACTCCTTTGTAAAATATCCGTACTCTCCACGTAAGCTCATAATTTCCCTAATATTATCTAAAGTCATCAACCCTTCATTGTTATAGCTTAAAAAAATATATTTTGCTTTTGCTTTTAATATTAAATCTTTAAAAGCATTTTTAACCTGTGTTCTTGAACAATAAAGAGATTTTTGGTTTTTATAATCACGCAAGCCAGTTTTTCCGTGAATCTTTGGATTATCGTATTTAGCAATGGTTTCAAGCAAGTGATAATTTGTCGCATATTGCCGATGATTGTATGGGGGATCTAAATATAAAATATCACCTTCAACTTTTTGGATCAATTCGTTTACATCCTCATTAAAAACTTTATGCTCTTCATCATTTATTATCAACTCAGCAGGTTTTAACACCAGACTATTTTGTGCAGTTTTCTTTAGTTTTTTTAAAAAAGCACCATAGACGGAAGCCGTATTTGCATATTTATCAATCGATTCAACTAAACTGGTAATCAGAAAATAATATTCATCATCTGAAATTAGATTTTTGTTTTTCCAATTTTCAATTTTTTGACGGATAGCGTCACATCTTATTCCATTTTCATTAGAAAAATATCGTCGTTGTTCCTTTTTGTCCTTTGTTCCAGCAGGACAATATTTTTTATAAATAAACCCTTTTTTGCCTTTTAAATTTGATAAATAATCGCAAACAAAATTTTTCCGATTTCCTGTCTTAATTTTTTTTAATTCGGGAATTTCTTTTGATAATTTAGAAAAATTTAATTCTTTGTGATTACCAATGTAGTGTCTATTCAAAACATAGCTATAATATTGAATATCATTTGCTATAATCCTATATCCTTTTTTCTTAAAATAGCTTCCGACAATTCCAGTTCCAGCAAATAAATCACAAAAAATATTGCAGTTTTTATCAACTACTTTGTCTATTGACTCCTCTAAAAATTCCAATAATGATAATTTACTACCAATGTAATTCATAATTAATACGTTATTACCTCAAATGTTAAATTATTATTTTTTAAATGGTATTCAATATATCTTAAATTTTCGCATCTTCTAGAATTACGCATATTAAATTCATTAAATGAAGCTATTATATTACGATACTTTTCTGTATTCTTGTTTTCAATTTTTTTAGAAATTAGCATTGGTCTTATGTCACTCTGCCTATTAGGAGTATAATATTGTTCTATCCAATCAACATATCTTTGAATTTGTTTAGCATTAGTAATATCTGCCTCAACAGATTTAAGCTCAATAGGTATTAAAACTCTTTGATCATTTTCATACGCAGAAATCATCACATCGATTCTTTGCATACCTACACCGCAAGAAACTTCATTACCAAGCCATTCAAAATTGAGATTTTGATCTAACACTGAGCTGTCAAGAGAAGTGTTTATACCCTTACCAATATTCTTGACAATATATGCTTGCAAATGCGTTTCGAAAGATTTGCCAGTTCTATATTTTTCTATTAACCTGGGGAATATATCTATCTCTTCTTTTCTCCCAGTATAGTTATTTAAGGTATCGTTAGTTAAAACTATTTTTTGGCTTTGTATATCAAATGATAGTTTACGATTATCAATGGTCAATTCTTGTCTGGCGTTTTTATCTCTAATTAATTGACATAATCTTTCAGCTTCATAAATAGTTATCATTGTATTACCACGATTCCCCTTCAATTTACGATAAATCAAACTCCAAAGCATTTGGTTCGGAGATTGAATGTTTTTTATTTCATCTAATGCTTCCCACTCTGTGACTCCTTCAGGATATACTTTTAAGGGATTAATTAGGGTTCTAAATGTTAAAGATTTTTGTAGTTCTCTTTTTAAATATTGCCTCTCGTCATTATTGTCTAAAAAAGACCAATCATTTTTTGCGGTGAATATTCCATAAAATTTTCCTTCAAATATCTTTTTGGAAAAATCTTGTTGTAGATAAAAAATTATTTGATCACCTCTCCGTACTCGACATGCATCTGCCATCATGCCAGTGAGCATGTTTTCCGTGGTATGATAAAGACTTGTGTTTCTTGAGCCATTAAAATCTATGCGATTATCCTTTGCACCAGTTCCAGCAAAAAGATATTCTAAATGGACTTTAAATGTTGTTGAATCTACAATAAAAACGTGTGTTGTCATATTATTTTTTGAAAATTAAAATGTATTCATGCTTAAAAATATAATAATCGCTTGAAAGTGCGCGATATCGCCAAATCGCTTCCTTGTTTTGTTTAGCACGATTGCCTGCCATATTCTTAATTATAATACTTTTCAATGTAAGCCCCAATTTTTGTGCTTCACTCAAACAATAAAATCCCAAGGGGATCCATTGTCCCGCAGTGTATTTATCGCCAATAACAATTACTAAATATCTGCCTTTTTCTAAAATTCCAATCGTATTTTTTAAAACAGACGAAAATCTTTCTAAAAAATCTTTCAGCGATTTGGCATTTGATAGGTCATCTTTTAAATCGCTAAATTTAATTATATCAGCATAAGGTGGATGCAAAATTGCCAGTTGGACACTTTTCTTTTTATAATTTTCTAAAATTTCTTTTATTTTTTCAAAAGTTTCAATTTTTGTGCTATCGCCAACATTCAAAACAGAAAAATTATTTTTTGTCTCAATATTTTTGCCCACATAATCAATGAGTTTTTTTTGAATATCTATACCGATAAAATTCCTGTTCAAGCTTTCCGCTTCATAAGCAGTCGTCCCACTCCCCAAAAACGGATCAAAAACAATCTCATTTTTCTTTGTGTATCTTAAAATAAATTGGTGCGGAATTTGCGGAATAAAATTTCCGTGGTAAAAACCATTATGCTTTCCTGTTTTATCTCTTTCTGGAATAATCCAAAGGCTATCAGTCCAAATTTCTGATTCTTTCCAATTATCTAAATTTAAATCATTAAAAATTGGCATAGCTATTTCTTCATTAAATCATCTAAACTAACGCCTAATGCTTTAGCAATTTTGTGGGCAGTATCCATTGTCGGGCTTTGAATTGCCCCTGATTCAATTTTTATTATCGTATTATGTGAAATATCCGCCAATTTAGACAGCTTATCCTGCGATATCCCCTTCTTATTTCGCAATTTTTTTATATTCTTTCCTATTGTTGATTTTTCGTTTGACATTATGGTATGATAATATTAGTATTAAAATACAAGTATATCATTATAATCCAATGCTTAACACTATTAATATAATACAAAATATAATTTGTTTAGTCAACAAAAATAAAGGGAGTTCCTTTGTGTCGCCCGCGTATGGGTGAAGTGAGACAAGGGCAACTATAAAAAATAATAGCCAGCCAGCCCAAAAAAATTAAGGGCGAAGCCCAAGCAGGCGGGCAAAAAGGAAGGGAGTCTGGAAAAAATGAATTTTTGCCCGCCTGTTGTCCCGCAAAGCGGAGGCGGGCAGAAACGCTGGGCGGGATTGTCGCCCTGTGGGCGATAATTAAAAGTCACAGTCCGGATTTTCGTCAAAAAAAGTTCGGATTTTGTCCAGAAAGCACTGTTCTAAATAGGGACAGCCCCCATTTAATTGGGGGCTGTCCCTATTTAGAACGGAGAGGCTGGGATTCGAACCCAGGGACCCCATAACAGGGTCAACTCCTTAGCAGGGAGCTCCGATCAACCACTCTGGCACCTCTCCAAATCCCGTATCGCTAAACGAGAAGCCTTTCCCTTTATTCAAGAAAAAACAGCCCTTATTTAAATGGGGACTGTCCCTATTTAATGGACTGAAGGAACGAAGATCTGGTTAAATATTGCCCTTGCCAATGCCACACCTAAAGCTATCCCCTTTTTACCCACATAGGAAACAGAAAAAGAATGAGCGTAGAGTTTAAGGGTAAGGGCAAAAAGGAAGATATTAATTATTACTACTATAAATATAATAAATAAATAGTCAACTATTTTCCGGAGTTCATCCACTTTAAGAATCTTTGATACCATAACGATGTGCATTGCGAAAGCAAACCCCGATAAAAAGAAGAAAATAAAACGCAGGTTTTCAAGTTTAAGAAAAGTTACGAACAGAAGGTAAGAAGCTATAATAATAATTACCCAGAAAGGAATGAGGTAATATGAGAAACGGAATACGGGAGAGAAGAACCCAAGTATCACCCGGATAAACCGCTGGGTTTTTTTGTAAAATCTTACCGGCTCAAATATGAAGATATGGAAAAGCAGGTAAGAAGTTATCCCCCAATACAATGATTTTACAAACAGGCTGTCCAGCTTAAAAGTCTCGGCAATCAGCCCTCTTATAAACCCTATAAGAATAGGAAAAACAATTAGGACACAGACAAGTTTTATTGTCTGGACGGATTTATTGTTTGGGCGGGATATTTTCTCTTCCATACATATATCTTCTTAAAACCCCGGGAATGGTTACTGTCCCGTCAGAGTTCTGGTAATTCTCTAATATCGCGATAACTGTCCTGGCTAAAGCTACACCCGACCCGTTTAAGGTGTGCACATATTCTGTCGTGCTTTTTCCGTCTCGCGTCCTGCGTCTAAATTTGATATTCGCGCGCCGCGCTTGAAAATCTTCAAAGTTACTGCAGCTTGATACTTCCAGCCATTTATCTATACCGGGGGCAAAAACTTCCAGGTCATAGCATTTTGCAGAGGCAAAGCTTATATCGCCCGAAGCTAAAAGCACAACCCGGTAAGGAAGGCCTAAAAGCTGGAGAACTTCTTCGGCGTCTGAAACTAATTTTTCCAATTCGTCATAAGAGCTCTCAGGCTTAACAAACTTGACTAATTCCACCTTGTTAAACTGGTGAACTCTCATTAGGCCGCGGGTATCTTTACCATAGGAACCTGCTTCTTTCCTAAAGCAGGCGGTATAAGCTGTATGACAAACAGGCAAATCGGATTCTTCTATAATTTCCCCGCGGTATATGTTTGTTACCGGGACTTCGGCCGTGGGAATAAGAAATAAATCTTCGCTTTCTATCCTGTACATATCATCTTCCATCTTAGGAAGCTGTCCTGTTCCGGTCATTGATGCCCGGTTAGCCAAAAAAGGAGGAAACACTTCCGTATACCCGTGCTTCTGAGTATGCAAATCAAGCATAAAGTTAGTCAAAGCGCGTTCTAATAGAGCGCCCTGTTTTTTAAAAAGGATAAAATTTGAGCCGGCAACCTTTGCGCCTCTCTTAAAATCAATGATGTCTAAAACGGAAGACAGCTCAATATGGGTCAAAGGCTTAAAATCAAACTTCTTAATACTTCCCCAGCTCCTGACTGCCTTATTCTCAGAAGCTTTGCCTTTAGGTACAGAAGGATGAGGCAGGTTCGGAACTTCTAAAATCCCGCGGTTAAACTCCGCTTTAACCTTCTTAAACTCTTCTTCAAGGGACTTTATCTTCAGAGACAGATCCTTTACTTCTTCAATCTTTTCTTTAGGTTTCTGTTTGTTCTTAATCAACAGAGAAATTTCATCGTTAACTTTATTCTGGCTGTTTCTTAACCCGTCAATTTCTTTAATGAAAGACCTTCTCTTTTCATCCAAAGACAGAAGAGCTTCAATATCCACACCTGAATTCTTGTCTTTCAAAGCTTCCCTTACCCTGTCCAGATTATCTCTTATGAATTTAATGTCTAACATATTCTTATTGCTGTCTTCCTTCAATCGCTAAAAGCAGTATTGCCGCGGATAACCCCAGCCTGCGGTCTAAAATCTTTTCTTTGTCTGAAGAGAAATCCAAAGCCATCCTGAAAATAAAAGGGTTGAAAAACTGCTTTAATTCCGCTATCTTTTTATCTCTCTTATCGGTTACATAATAAGTCTGAGGCATAAGGTTTAACAGCCATCTCCTGACAAAAGCCTTAAAAAGGCTGTCTTCCTCAATCTTAGCTAAATAGTTTTCGTCCTTGTCTAAAATCTCCCATTTATCCCGAACCATAGAATGCCAGCCTTTTCTTCTCAATGTCCCTATCTTTTCCTTTGTTTCGGAATCAATGACATCATAAGCCGCGGAAAAATCTATTATCTGCCTAGCCTGAATATGCAAAACTTCTTTAGTCCTCTCTAAATCGGCATAAACCCTGATATCTTCTCTCAATTTGAAGAGTTTCTGGCGGGAGTAAAGAAGGAGTTTTCCTTCAGGAGTCATTATCCTGAAAGCGCCGCCAAGAGCAAAGACATCTTTTTTGGCCAAGAACTTATCTCTACCTAAAATATCCTCTCTCATTTCTTAACCATCCTTGTATAATACAGCGGATTGTACGCGTTATTCCTCCGCGTAATCCGCGTCAACAGTATCTGTCTAACCTGCGTTTAAAAAAATGGGCCGCGCTGGACTTGAACCAGCAACCCACGGATTAAGAGTCCGTTGCTCTACCAATTGAGCCAGCGGCCCGGATTAGCTAATGGTAAATAGTTAAGAACTAAGGGAATAATTATACAAGTTTTTTGGGAAAGTGTAAAGAGGAGAAAACTGCTCCCTCAAAACCGCTGATTACAACAAGAACCTGCCCTAAAACACCGCACACATCTTAACACATAATCTTGCGGCCGCAAGATTATGTGTTATATGTATTTGATGACTTTTTCTTGTAACATTTATTTGTTACGCGCCTTATAGTGGTATGTGTTTTGGTGATATGTGTTCTGTAAGAAAACTCTGGAAATATTCCGGAAGACAGGCAGATGCTCCGTTTATAGCAGAAAAACGACCCGGTGTTAACCGCATTATTTTGGTTAATGAATTACCCCACAGCAAGCTACGAGGCATCAAAAACTTTTCCAAAAGAGGAAACGCAGCAAGCTGCGGGGAATTAAACCATAGATCCTTCGACTCCCTTCGGTCGCTCAGGATCAATTCGGCTATAGACTTTTTCTTCGAAAAAGTCTAAGTCTCATTGATTAAACGCCTATGACGGGAATTTTGAACTTGTCCGCTAAGAACAAAAACTTCGGTTTATCAAGGATTAAAGCCCTGCCTTTTTCTAAAACTAAGGCCTTAGCTTTGTATTTACCTAAAAGTTTGATGGTCTTTAACCCCACAACCGGAACGTCAAACCTTAAATCCTGATTCTCCTTCGCGAGTTTTACTGCTATAAAATCAGAGCCGCATATTTTGTATGCCCTTTTTATAGTATTATCAGTACCCTCTAAAGCTTCAACGGCTACAACTGATTTATTTTTAAATACCGCAGTCTGGCCAATATCTAAATCAGAAATTTTTCTGGCAAAACTTAAGGCGTGATTTATTTCCTTCTCCAAAGAAGCAGAAAGAGTAATGCCGTTATTGACCCCTGAGGAAACTGTGAATTCTTCTAAATAAGTTATTGAATTTACAAAATTGATGCCGTGTTTTTCTATCTCTTTTATGATTTCGGTAAAAATCGAATGAGGCCTGAAGTCGGGAGCGCTTGCGGAAACTTTACGCATTAGTTCATCCCAGTTATTCCTCCCCCTAAATATCCGGTAAGGAGAAACCTGCCCCGCCAGAACAGATGTATTAACTCCTTCTTTAACCAATATTTCTGTTATTTTCTTGAGTTCGCCGGGGAAAACCCAGTAAACTTTATCCGCGAAAAAAGAAATCTTCTTTGAAGTTTCTCCTTTTATACCCACAGCGATAATTTCTAAACCGGGATTCTTCTTTTTAGCTTCGGAAGAGAATAACAAAGGAAGGTCTTTACTGCCGGCAATAAGGCCTATCTTTTTCATCTGCCTATTCCCCGGGACGACGACTGAATAAACCGCAGGAGATATTCTATCTCCTGCGTAATCTTAATCTCTTTTTTTATTATTTCTATAGCGGATGAAGTTGTATGATTTTCAAAGAAAAGCACTTTAAGGGCTCTCTTTAACAAATTGGCGGATTCAGAAGAAACACCGTTCCTCTTTAACCCCACAAGATTAAGGCTTTTTACTCCGGCAGGATGACCGTCAGCCATGGAAAAAGGAGGTATATCCTGAACTACTTTTGAACATCCGCCGATAATGGATAATTTACCCACTCTGCAGAATTGATGAACAGCGACTATCCCTCCTATAACAGCTTTATTCTCTATCTCTACATGGCCGGCTAAAGTTGCCGCGTTTGCCAATATACAATTATTCCCCACTTTACAGTTATGGGCTATGTGAGAATACGCCATTATCAGATTATTATCTCCAATAACAGTCTTAGTCCCTTCATCCGTGCCGGGATTTACTGTAACAAACTCTCTTATAATATTACCTTCTCCTATCTCAACATAAGACTTACAATCTTTATACTTTAAATCCTGAGGTTCACTGCCTAAAACCGCGCCTTTAAATATCCGGCAATCCCGGCCTATTGAAGTAAACCCGGTTATAAGACAGTGCGGGCCTATTTTAGTATTCTTTCCAATTACGGCATTATCTTCAATTACGGAAAATGGTCCTATTTCAACTCCGGAATCAAGGCTGGCTTTCTCAGATACGACTGATTGAGGATGTATTGTTACACTCATTTTTTACTCTTTTTAGTTTACAGAAAAAATACTATTGAAAACACAGGACGAAACAACTTCCTGTCGAACCTCCTAAATGTTATACGCAACATCTACAAAACATATAAAAGGTTCTTGCATCGTCTATGTATGGTGTCAACAGGCTGATACCTTTAGTTAGATAAGATAAACTTAAGGCTTCCTTCAACCGCTACTTTATTATTTACAAAAGCTTTCGCCTCAACCTCTCCGGCTTTAGATCTGGCTCTCTTAAGAGATACTTCCATAACAACCTGATCCCCGGGAACAACGGTTCTTCTAAACTTAACATTATCTACCGCCATAAAATAAGCCAACTTCCCCCTATTCTCCACAGGCGAAAGCATCAACACCCCTCCCACCTGAGCCATGGCCTCAATAAGCAGGACACCCGGCATAACCGGCTTCCCGGGAAAATGCCCCTGGAAAAAGTAATCGTTTATTGTAACATTCTTTATCCCTACGGCTTTCTTCCCCTGTTCTAAATGGATAATCCTGTCAACTAACAGAAAAGGGTAACGGTGAGGAAGTATCTGCATTATATCTTCCGCGGATAAAACTTCTTTTTCAATCAACTCCCTGCCCGCCGCGGATACAGCAGAAGAGACTGCTTTCTCACGGTACTTTTTTAAAATCTGAAGAAGTTCTACATTTAGCCCGTGGCCGCTCTTAAAAGCTATCACATGGCCTTTTATAGGCCCCGAAAGGTACAAATCACCTAATAAATCAAGAATTTTATGTTTTATCAACTCTTTATCATCCCTGAGTTTGTTATCAATAACGCCTTTCTCTGAAACTACAAGGGTATTAGTATAGTCAGCTCCTTTACCAATGCCTGTACTGCGCAGGTTATCTACTTCTTCCTTCAGGCAAAAGGTCCTCGCTAAAGAAAGACTATCCACGAAATCTTTATCTGAAGTTAAATCTATATCCAGAAAATCCGCGGGTATTGCCGGAGTTTCATAATCCAAAGTATAAGAAACCCTAAACCCGGAATAAGGCAGGATTATTATGCTTGATTTGGGATTATCCACAAATACAGGTTCTTTGATAATAAGAAACCGCCTCAAAACATCCTGTTTAACTATTCCAGCTTTTCTTACTGCCTTTACAAATTCTCCGGCACTTCCGTCCATTCCCGGCACTTCTTCTCCGTCTAAATTAATCTGTAAGTTGTCAATCTCCAGCAAGGATAAAGCAGCCATCAAATGTTCAACCGTCTGGACATAAACATTATTACTGCCTATAGATGTCCTTCGGGAAAACTTACCCGGAAAAGTTACAGAATATAAATCAGCCTTTATCAAAACTCCTTTATCTTCACGGAAAAAAACAATACCACTGTCAGGAGGCGCCGGCAAAAGTTTGGCCTTTATTTTAATACCGGTATGTAACCCTATCCCCTGGAATGAAACTTCTTTGCCAATAGTCCGCTGTTTGTCCATATCAGTTTTCCTTATCTTTTAGCCCGAGAATCACCTTTTTTAATTTATCTATTTCCTCCTCTAAAGACTTTATTCTCTTGTATGCCGAAGGAAGGTTTTGCAGACAGGCGTTTACCCGTTTAGCATGCTCATGCGGTTTTGCCGGATACCCGGAAACTGTTGTATTCGGGTTGACAGATTTTGTGACTCCCGCCTGAGCGGCAATAACAGAATTGTCGCCTATTGATATGTGGCCTACAATCCCCGCCTGGCCGGCTATAATAACATTTTTACCTACCGAAGTGCTTCCAGATATCCCCGCCTGGGCCACAATAACAGAATTTTCTCCTATGATAACATTGTGAGCTATTTGGACAAGATTATCTATTTTTGTCCCCTTACCTATAACTGTTTTATCAAACCTCGCCCTGTCAATAGTAACATTCGCCCCGATTTCAACATCATCCTCTATTACTACTATACCAATCTGAGGTATTTTCTCCCTGACTTTTCCAACAGCGGCAAATCCAAACCCGTCTGATCCTATAACTGTCCCTGAATGAACAATCACTCTTTCCCCTATTTCTACCCTCTCCCTGATAGAAACATTGGGATAAATAAGGCACCCTTTGCCTACTTTAGCCGCTCTGCCGATAAAACATCCGGCATAGACAACAGACTTATCTCCTATCACAGCTCCGTCTTCAATAACAGCATACGGGCCTATTGCCGCGTCTTTTCCGATAACCGCTGTATCAGAAATTAGAGACAAAGGATGTATCCCCTTAGGATTTAGGGTAATTTCCGGGCTTATCAAGGAAATAATCTTAGAGAAGGCAAGAGAAGGATTTTCAGTCTTTATTACCTGTTTGTTCCCGGCGTCCGCATCGTAAGAAACAATGATAGCTGAAGCTTTAGTATCATTAATCAAAGAGGCATATTTAGGATTGGCTAAGAAAGTTATATCTCCGTCTTTCGCTTCTTTAATCCCCGATATTCCGGTAATAACAGTCTCAGGATCCCCTACGAGTTTGCCCTTAACCAATTCCGCAATCTCTGCAAGGCGCATCCGCATTTATTTCTTTGCTTTATAACTCTTATTCAACAGCTTAATTATCTCATCCGTCTTATCTAACCTCTCATCGGCATAAGCTACCGCGGCTTTCTTTAAGATAATCTGCTGCTTATTCTTTTTGGCATAATCGCTTATAACCCGGTTAATGTCGCCTAAAATCTCTTTCATCTTTACGTCGCGCTCTTTTTTTAAATCCAGCAATGCTTTCCTTGTTTCCTGATTAAACGCGTTTTTCTTGTCGGAAAGCTCTTTCTCTTTTTTGCTCCGTTCGCTATCTTTGAGTAGTTTAATTTGACCGCTGAGTTTAGTAATCTCATCCTTCTTTTGTCTAAGCAAAGTTTCTTCCTGCTTCTGTTCTTTTTCTAATTTTTTGTCATAATCGGATGTTTTGTTATACTGGTTGAATACTTCAAGCATATTCACATAAAGCGTATCCTGAGGTGCCGAGAAAACAAAACCGTTTATCAAAGATAGACTAAACCCTGCCGCTACTAAAACTGCTGTAATTTTTCTCATCCTGTCTCCTTTCTTATTTATCCCGTTAGAAAAATTCGTCTTTTAACGGAATTTTCTGACTATAAAAATGAATTACCTCACAGCAAGCTACGGGGTATCAAAGAGTTATTCTTTATAATTCTCTCGCAACAAGTTGCGGGGAATTAAACCCTAGATCCTTCGACTCCCTTCGGTCGCTCAGGATCAATTCGACTATAGACTTTTTCTTCGAAAAAGTCTAAGTCTCATTGAATTAAAAACCTCTGCTTACATTAAAAGTAAACCTGCCCGAACGGCTATCTTCTCCCGGCTCTACGTTTAGAGGATAGCCGTAATCCACACTCACCGGCCCTATTGGGGTCTTAACCCTGATACCTAACCCTATGCCGGACTTAAACCCGCCTGTAAACATATCGGAATAATCAGACCAAACATTCCCTGTATCAAAAAATGCCGCGGCTTTCAGGTAGCTGCTTAAAGGATAAGTATACTCTAAATTAGCTATAAACAAAGCTTCGCCGCCTAAGGGATTGTTCGCGGAATCAATAGGCCCGACTTTCCGTTCACGGTATCCGCGTATAGTAGAAGCTCCTCCGGCAAAAAACCTCTCGTAAATAGGAACGCTGTCAGAATCACTGTAAGCCTTAACTGCCCCCCCCCGCAGCTTTAGTTCCAAAACCGCCCCTCTCCAGCAGGGGAAATAAGTACTGAACCGCGAGTATAGTTTAACAAAATCTTTATCCCCTCCAACAACTCCTCCGGCGACATCTAAAGAATTGGAAAAAATAAACCCTTTTGTAGGAGAAAAAACGTTATCTCTTTTATCATAAGTAAGGGAAAATCCTACTTTGCTTATATCATTCTGGCCTACTTCATCTATTAAAGCCTGACTGGCATCTGATTCAAGATCGCTTATTTTTACTGTTTCAAAATTATAGCTTACCCCTGCTTTTAAAAAATCTGAAAAACGCCGGCCTAAACGTATCCTTTCGCCTGTTCTGGTCTCACTATATCCATACCCCGCATCGCTGTCATTGTCATGCTGGCGGCGGTAAACATCAAATCCCAAAGAAACCGGTTTATCAAAAAGCCAGGGCTCGGTAAAACTTAACATATACTCTCCACTGGCAGTTCCGGTCTGAAAATAGAGGCTTAAATCCTGGCCGGCGCCGGTAAAATAAGGAAAGTTAAACAAATCAAAGTTCTTCTGCCTTAGCTCTATAAAACCTATGAAAGCATCAACTGAGCTGTATCCTCCGCCGAAGCTCAAACTTCCGGTTTTGGCCTCTTTAACATTGACTATTAAATCCTCATAGTCGGGCTTATCTGTAGGCTCAGTATCAAAATTGACCTCTTCAAAAAACCCTAAATTCTTCAGGTTATCCTTTGAACGTTCTAATTTAGCCCCGCTGAACCGGTCCAGAGGCTTCAGCCTCAATTCCCTGCGGATGACTTTATCTTTTGTTTTGGAATTTCCCCTGATATCTATCATCCGGACATAGACTAAATTGTTTTCTTCAACCTGAAAAGTTATATCAACAAATCCTGTATCGGGATTAACATAAGATACCGGTTTTACCTGGGCAAAAATATACCCCTCATTAAAATATATTTTCTGAACCTTCGCTGAATCCGACCTGACTTTTCCCTCACTGTATATAGACCCTTTTTTAACAGTAAGACCCTTTCTCAGCTTATCTAAAGAAATCTTTTTATATCCCTCTATCTCAACCTTACCTATTAAGTACCTCCGGCCTTCTTCAACATTTATGGTAAGAAAAATCCGCCGCCTAATTTTATCAATATCTTTTTGCGCTGTAACCTTAGCGTCTGAAAACCCCTGCTGTTTATAGAAATCCTTTATCCTCTCCAAATCGTCAGCAAAAGTCTTCTCATTAAAGAACCCTGAACGAAATAACCACGCCGGCCTGGTCTTAATAAGCTTTATCAGCCGTTTGTCAGAAAAGGCGATATTCCCCTTAACGAATATCTTTTTTATTTTGAGCCTCTGGTTTTCATAAATATCAAAAACAACATCAGCTTCACTGGCTTTTTTATCCAAAGAAACTTTGTAATCAACCACAACCTGGGGAAATCCCTTTTTATAATACAGATCAACTATGGCTTCCTGGGCAGTTTTAAGCTTTACGTCTTCAAGAAAAGAACCTTCTTTTAACCCTGAAACCTCAAGAACCTTGGATTTCCTTACCCTTTTAGTACCGTTAATTGTTAACTTTTTTAAAACCGGCTTCTCTTTTACCTTAAATATGACTTCTACTTTATTATTCTCTTTATTCTTTAAATCCACTGATATATCCTCAAAATACCCTAAGTCATATATCCTCTTTATATCATCGCTGATAACATTCTCATTATAAAGCTGGCCTATCCTAATTTTTATCTGAGTGATTATTTTCTCTAAACTGATTACCTTATTACCTTCAACTTTTATAGCGGAAACAGTTTTTACCGTCCCCTCAGAAAAGACCGGAGAGATAATGCCCGCGGTTATTATTAGACTTAACAGTAATTTTCTCATTTTATTGATTATACTCAATTCCTGATATAAAGTCAATATCTCCCTTATCAGCAGAAATACCTTCTATAGTTCATCCTCAGTATGCGCGAAATCCAAATCCACAAATTTCATATATTCCCGGACAAACCCTAACTCAAGAGTTCCAGTCGGTCCGTTTCTCTGTTTGGCAATATTCACCTCCGCAATACCTTTCTTCTCACTATCAGGATTATAATAATCGTCTCTGTAAAGAAGGATCACTAAGTCAGCATCCTGTTCAATAGCGCCTGACTCTCTTAAATCGGCAAGGCGGGGACGGTGATCATCACGCCTCTCTGCCTGACGGGACAGCTGGCTTACTGCTATTACCGGAACCCCTAATTCCTTAGCCAAAGCTTTCAAAGACTGAGAAACATTGGAAATCTCCTGCTGACGGCTTTCAACCCGGCCCGCGCCGCGGAGAAGCTGGAGATAATCCACTACTATCATCTGGACATCATGATGAGACTTCATTCTTCGGGCTCTTGCCCGCAACTCAAAGATATTTATCGCCGGGGTATCATCAATCAGCAAAGGAGCTTCCGAAAGAACCCCTGCCGCGGAAGTGAGCAAAGGCCAGTCCGAAGGAGACAAGAAACCTGTCCTCAATTTATGGGCATCAACTTTAGCATAAGAACATAAAAACCGCTGAACAAGCTGTTCTTTGGACATTTCCAGGCTGAATATCCCCACCGGTATCTGCTTTTCTACCGCGGCATACTCAGAAATACAGGCGACAAGAGCGCTTTTGCCCATAGACGGCCTTCCGGCAACTATCACCAATTCTCCGGAATGCATACCGGAAGTCTTGATATCCAATTCTCTGAACCCCGCGGGGATACCGGTAACATGGCTCTTTTTCTGATAAAGAGAATCTATCAGCTCAATACTGCTTTTGATAATATCTTTGATATGCACATACCCGCTTTCAATCCTCCGATCACTTATCTCAAAAATAAGGCGCTCAGACTCATCCAAAATATTGGAAACATCTTCCTTAGCTTCATAACATTCAGAAAGGATCTTGAAAGAAGAGTTTATAAGTTCCCGCAATACTCCTTTCTCTTTAACTATCCGCGCGTAAGAGGGAGCATTGGATGCCGCAGGGACATTATCGACCAACTGGGTAAGATATACAGCCCCGCCTATATCCTGAAGCCGGCCTTTTTTCTTTAATTCTTCCGAAACAGTAACAAGGTCAACTGTCCTGCGGCTGTTGAATAAAGACATTATTACGGAAAATATCTCCTTATGAATCTCTTTATAGAAATAGAAGTCATTAATTATCTCCAGTATCTCGGGAATGATTTTTTCATTAAGGAGCATCGCTCCTAAGACAGCCTGTTCGGCTTCAATATTTTGAGGAGGGACTTTACTGAAATCTAAATTTTTGACGGGTTTGGCATCCATAAAAGGAATGAAAAATTACTGTTTAACGACCCAGAGCTTAATCTCTGTTTCAACTTCTGAGGAAACCTTGACTTTTATCTTATAAATACCCAAACGTTTGATAGGCTCAGGAAGAATTATCTTTTCAGGAAGAACCTGATAATTTTCGGCCTGTAAAGCTTCGGAAATCATCTTACTGTTTACGGAACCAAAGAGCTCTTCTTCATTCTTTGCTTTAGCAGAAATGGTAACCGATACCTTAGATAACTCTTTAGCTGTTTCTTTATCCTTAAGTTTCTGCTGTTTAAGCAATCGTGATTCTTTCTTCTCTCTCAACTTCCAGGAAGCAAGATTAGCTTCAGTGGCTTCTTCCGCAATCCCCGCTGGCATAAGATAGTTCCGGGCAAACCCGTTCTTAACTTCAACTGATTCGCCCTTACTGCCCAACTTGTCAACATCCTCCAAAAGTATTACTTTCATTTTCCTGTATATGGAAGCAGAGCAAGAAAGCGGGATATCTTAATAGCTTTAGCTAATTTCCTCTGGTGCTTAAGACAATTACCGTTAACCCTGCGTGAAGTTATTCTCCCTTTAATATTCAGGAACCTCCGAATAACTTCTATGTTTTTATAATCAATAACTACGCCGTCTTCACAAAATATGCATTTCTTTGAAACTACAGAAAATCTTCCTACCCTTTTCTTTATATCCTTCTTCTTGAATTTCGCTGCCATAATTAAAACTGCCCTTCTCCTTTATCCGAATCAGCCGCGGACTGAGCTGTTTCTTCAGCCGGGTCGCGGCCTAAATCAGCCTCGGTGACGGATTTAGGTTTGGAATCAAGAAACTGCACCCGGTCAGCCCTGACTTCAATTACCGAGCGGTTGTTGCCCTGACTGTCCTGCCAGGTACGGGACTGAAGCCGGCCTTCAACAAATACCGACCTGCCTTTTTGCAAATACTGATTACAGCTCTCAGCCACTACCCCCCAGGCAATTACATTTATAAAACAGGTCTCTTTTTTTAATTCTCCGGTTTTGTCCTTAAAGTTCCGGTTAGCCGCAATCCTCAAAGTAGTAACAGCTGTCCCCTGAGGGGTATACCTCAGTTCCGGGTCTTTGGTCAAGTTTCCAATAAGAAAAGCCCTGTTCAAACTAGCCATTTTTATTACCTCCCATAATATAATTGGTATTGTTGAAACTTTTTACCCCTTTACACACCTAAAAACTCTAAACTCCAAATCCTAAACTCTTCAGCCATAGGCTGATCCGCCCCAGGCGGAAAACAAATCCAAAACTCAAATGCCCCAAACTCAAAACGGTAATAAATATAATACTCTTTATCTTGGGTTTTGTGTTTTCTTCATTTTTACAGGTCTAAAACTCTAACGGGTCTTACTGAACGCCAGATAACGCAGTATGCGCTCTTCCAAATCCAAAGCCCGTCCTAAAGACTCTGCCTTGTCCTCCGAAAGGGAATACTCCGCGAGAGTATAAACAGCCTCATCATATTCGGTCTTATCCGCGCTACGCGACTTCAGGCTGTAAGCAAGCTTGGTTTTTTCTTTCCACACATCCCAGGATTTAACCTTCCCTCCGTTTGAGGAAATTACGGACGACATCTTTTCTTTTATTTCCTCATAAACTTCTTTAGATAAATCCGGCCTGATTATACATACCAATTCATAATCTTTCATCTTTTACCTTTTACCTTAATTAAATTCCGCCATGGTTTTGGTTATCCCTTCATTTATCCAGGATAAAACACACTCATTAGCTCTTACCACAACCTGCTTTATATCTTCATCCTCTTCCGCGGAAAACCTTCCTAAAACAAAAGAAGAAGCATCTTCTTCCAATCCATTTTGAGGAAATATTCCAATCCTCACTCTCGCGAAATCCTCCGTCCCCAAAGAATCAATAATAGAAGCTAACCCTTTATGCCCGCCGCTGCTTCCCTTAGGCTTAATCCTAATTTTCCCCAAAGGCAGGGCTAAATCATCACATATTACCAGAATACTGCTGAAAGGCAAACAAAATTTATCGGCAGCTTTACGGACTGATCTTCCGGAAAGATTCATAAAAGTATAAGGTTTCAAAAAAACAAAACCATTCCCTTCAGCTATATAAGCCTGCTGTTTTACTGATTTCTTAAATTTTAGGTTGAACTGCCCGGCTGAATAATCTACAACTCTGAACCCAAGATTGTGCCGGGTAAAAGCATACGATTTCCCGGGATTCCCCAATCCTACAACCAGTTTCAAAACCACCTGCCTTTGAAAGAATACTTAATAACCAATAACCAAGAAATTCACCCCGTTAGATAATTCCTGTTGTTAAATCTAACGGGGCGAACAAATATCAATAATGAACTACCTCGCAGCAAGCTACGAGGTATCAAAAACTTTTCCAAAAAAGGAAACGCAGCAAGCCGCGGGGAATGAACCCATAGATCCTTCGACTCCCTTCGGTCGCTCAGGATCAATTCGGCTATAGACTTTTTCTTCGAAAAAGTCTAAGTCTCATTGATTCAAT
>Ga0164318_10001116_pt1 | contig 23189 bp, 9 predicted proteins | sample GuaBasSedimGuay9_FD_113734 | JGI IMG/M metagenome (GOLD analysis project Ga0164318, IMG submission 113734) | Subseafloor sediment microbial communities from Guaymas Basin, Gulf of California, Mexico - Guay9, Core 4571-4, 0-3 cm | ecosystem: Environmental > Aquatic > Marine > Hydrothermal vents >... | reverse complement strand
TTGTGGGTTGGAACGATGCCCTGGAATGCTGGATTGTAAAAAACAGCTGGGGACCTGACTGGGGTGAAAATGGTTACTTCCGCATCAAATGGGGCGACAGTGGTATGGGATCATACACCCCCTTTATTTTCGAATCCTACATAGAAAGTCCGTCTCTGGCAACATCTAAAGACGAATTGAATTTCGATTTAACAGTCGGAGATACAGAAACCCAGAGTTTTTTCGTAAAAAACACCGGCACCGGCACCCTGGAATTTTCCGGTTGTGATTACTCTATACCACTGGTCTGGCATACCGATACAGCCCATGCGTACAACGGCAAATCCTGGTGGTGTGCCGATCCTGATCTGGGCGGTTATAATGACGGCTGGCTGCAGTACCTCCAGACCCCGGTTATCGACCTGAGCAACAGTACCAATCCGGTCCTTGATTTCATGACACTCTGGGCCCTGGAGAACCCTGCCGGAGCCACAGACGGCTATGATGGCTGGGACGGCTGCAATGTCTGGATATCCACCGATAGCGGTGAAAACTTCTCCGTAATAACACCAGCGATGCCGGCATATACCTGTAGTGACCTGTGGAGTTTTGGACACCCGGAACAGGGCTGGAATATGGGTTACGGAATTCCCGGCTGGGCCGGGTTCAGTGACGGGTGGGTTAATGCCCAATTTGATCTGTCAGCCTATAAAACGAGCTCTGTCATCATCCGCTGGGCAATGGCATCTGATCAGGGACATAGCACGCCGGATGAACCGGAGTTGATCGGTTTTCTGATCGATGACATTTATATCAAAGACGGAGAAACAACAATTTTTGAAGACCATGGTGACGATCAGCGGTCCATGGACCTTTTTGGTGATGGTACCGAAATCGCGCCGTGGCTGACACTTGGTAATGGCAGCGGAATGATTGAATCCGGAGACAGTGCCGAAGTGACGGTCACGGTGGAAACCCGTGATTACCGGCCGGGCGAATACCACGGCATCATCCGTTTTCTGATTAATAATCCAAGCAACATTTCATCTCAGACCGTGCTTTGCAATTTAAACTTGTCAAAACCCGAACACGATCTTGCAGTTAAAGATGTCTGGCTACCTTATCCCTCCTTTTTCATTCTGAGCAATCTTCAGTTTGGCGTCGAGATTGCCAACGAGGGAGCGAATGATGAAAACAATGTTGAAGCGGTTTGCGTTCTCGATGATAATGGCACCGAACTTTACCGTGATACATCCACGGTTGCACAGATTGTCTCACAGAGCAGTGGAATCGCCATGTTCAAGCCGATCATGTTTACGGAGCCCGCCGAATTCTCCTTGTCCGTCAAATTAATCAATATTCCAAGCGATTATAACGATTATAATAATGCGGCCGATCTATCACTGAATGTCGGTACTTATATCGATGGATTTGAAAGTGATTACGGATTCTGGGAAATGGAACCGGGCTGGTTAAGGAATAACATTATTGATCGGCATGCCGGAATGTGGTCGGCCCAGTGCAACGGCGGCGGAGTTCCCTATCCAAATAATATGAATGCCAGCATGGTTTTTAAACCGGGAATTGACTTAACGCAGGTGGATTATGCCACCGTTCGTTACTGGGCTATTTACCAGATCGAACAGGACAAGGATTTTGCCTATGCTGAAATGAGCAGCGACAGTTTGAACTGGACCACTTTCCAAACCTTTACCGGCGTTAATGCAAACTGGCAACAGTATGAAATTGACCTGAAATCACTGATTGATCAGGGCGCTGAAAAAGCCTGGTTCCGGTTCCGTTTTGAAAGCGATTCCACCGGGGGCGGTGCCGGCATGATCATCGATGATGTCGAAATCTATCCGGAAGCGGCGGTTGCGATTGACACCCGGAAGGCGCCGACGGATTTACCAACCGAATGGAAACTGAACCAAAACTATCCGAATCCCTTCAATCCGACAACGACTATTTCATATCAGTTGCCAAAAAGTGAATTGGTGAAAATCACTATTTATAATTACAATGGTCAATTGGTTGAGACATTGATCAATAAACATCAGGACGCCGGATATTACCACATTCAGTGGAATGCCTACCGATATCCGAGCGGAATCTATTTCTATCGTATTCGGGCGGGTAATTTTCTGGAAACAAGGAAGTGCATTCTCTTGAAATAGGTCATGATTGGTAAAATATTTTCACTCTTTTGATTGTAGTCACATGCAGGGATAGTATCTTGTTTTTTTTAGCGGATTGCTTAAATTTCATGAAAAATGAGGTAACCATGATGAAAGCTGTAACTCGTGTTGTCTTTTTAATTGCGTTGATTATTTCTCTGATTAATGCCAGACCTTACAACCGGAAGACACGTTATAAATACGAACCCGGTAAAGTTGTCGTTAAAACGGTTAATAAAAATGTGGATGTTTCAAGCATCAAAGCATTAAATAACCGTATCAGCCTGGCTAAGGGGATGCAAGAAGCCATTCAACCGCTATTCAGGCAGACCGGCATGGCAAAATCGCTGAAAGCAGCAGAAATATCCGGCGTAAACCGTATCTATACTGTCAGGGTCAACATCACCGAAAATATTCCGGATCTCTGTCGGGAACTCAATAATGATCCCAATGTGGAATATGCCGAACCGGTCTATCTTATTCCTCAGGACATAATCCCCAACGATCCGATGTGGGCAGATCTGACTCATCTGCCCCAGATGAATGCTCCGGCGGCCTGGGATGTTGCTAAAGGTGATTCCAGTGTAGCTATTTGTATTATTGATTCGGGTATCGAATACAGACACCCGGACCTGAAAGATGTGTTGTGGCTGAACCCCGGTGAGGATATCGATGGCGACGGCGTTCTTACGGCAGCGGATTCCAACAATGTTGACGATGACGGAAACGGCTTCATCGATGATTTTCACGGATGGGATTTTGTCGATGGCGTCGACGATCTCTGGCCGGGTGAAGACGGAAGCACTGAAGACAATAACCTGGCCGATGTTAATGGACATGGTACGCATTGTTCCGGTCTGGCCGCCGGCGCCACCAATAACGGGGTCGGAATTGCCAGTATCGGCTGGGGCTGTCGCATCATGACCGCCCGGATTGGCTGGGCTGATTCTAATGGTGATGGATATGGTCGCTCAACGGATATGGCCCGTGGATTTATATACGCGGCTGACAACGGCGCAAAAGTGGCTTCACTCAGCTATGGTAACAGTGCGGTTGTCCTTGACGGTGCCGAATATGCGTTTCTGAATGATGTCTGTGTCCTGACTTCCGCCGGAAACGACGAGAGTGATATATTTGATCCGTTATCAAAAGTACCCTGGTGTATTAGCGTTGGCGCGGTTGATCCCTATGATGTCAAAGCCTGGTATTCCAACTTTGGTGATTTTGTCACGGTCTGCGCACCGGGAGGTGATCATAATCCCGGTCTCTGGAGCACCACACCGGCTAATGATTTAAATAATAACAGTCTCTATAATCCCTATAGCGGCACATCGATGGCATCTCCGGTAGCTGCCGGTTTGCTCGGTTTGATACGATCACAGCATCCTGAATGGACGAATGTTCAGGCTTATTTCCAATTGATCGGAACGGCCGATAATATTGACGCGGAGAATCCGGACTATATCGGACAGCTGGGTGCCGGTCGTGTAAATGCCCTGAGAGCTCTGACCGAATCGGTCACCCCCAAACCAAAGCTCAAAATCAATTATGTCGAATTCAGTGATCCCGCCGGTAATGGTAACGGTTTAATCGATCCCGGTGAAGACATTAACATAATCCTGCATATCGAAAACCGCTGGGCAGGGGCCAGCCAGGTTACGGCAAAAGTTATTTCCGATGACCCTGCCATTAGTAATGTGATCCAAAGCGTGGTCATCGATACCATTTTTGGCATGCAGGACTATCCGTATGATAACATAAACAGGGATAATCCACTTGTCATTCATGTTGGCGAAAATCTGCCACCAAAGAATATTCCGGTCATGATTGTTCTTCAAAACACGGCTTTCAGCGACACATTTAAAGTCGATATCCCGGTCCATACCGAGGTGCTGTTTGTCGAGGATGTGGATGATATGGATATCGGCAGTTACTACTTCGATGCATTCGAGAAGCTGGGGATCGCCTATATGCACTATTACCGCACCGCACCGGTGGACAGTTCCCTGATCATCAAATTTCCTATTGTTGTCTGGGGCTGTGAATGGGCATTCCCGTCACTGGAAGAAGATGATCGTGCCGTACTGCAATACTACCTGGAAAATGGCGGACGGCTTTTCCTTTCAGGCCAGGACATCGGCTGGGATATGTGTGATGAAGGTGGCAACAATACCTATGAAAGGAGTGGCGGAGCATCTAAAAGCTGGTATGAAACCTACCTGTCTTCAGTCTATATCTCTGATGACGGCGGTACAAGCCCGATCTACGTATCACCGGGCGTCTCTCTCTTTTCCGGTTTTGATCAGTTCAAATTTTTACAACCTGGGCGGGCGACCAGTTCTTACCCGTCGGAAATTTCCGCCACCGGCAATGGCTATTCGATCCTGCAATACGGAAATGGCAACAGCGGTGCGGTTGCAGCTGACGATCCTTTCCGGACAGTATACTTCGCTTTTGGTGGCTATGAAGCCATTACCGACACATCTATCCGGATTCAGGCCATGCATGATATCATCAACCACCTGAATAATATTCAGATTAATATCACAAAATTGCGGAATACCGAATATACCGGTCCCTTCACGGTCACGGCAACCCCTGCAACCGACGGCACAATCAGTATCGCTCAACTCTGGTATCGTTACGATGACGGCGAATGGAACTTTCTGGAAATGAGTGACGTCGGCGACGGCACATATACCGCCGACATTCCGGCGATTACAACCAGCTCGGCGAACATCACCTATTATCCGTTTTTCAAACTCGATGACGGACGCTATAACAGCGCCATTAAACATACTTTCTATTCCGGCCCCGATACCATTACTCCGATTGCCACCGAAAAGGTATTACCCATTGATACAATCGACAAACTGGGTCCTTATCCTGTATCCATATATATTGAGGACAATATTTCGGTGGATACGAACACCGTTTATGTCCACTATCTCAGCGAATCCTCTGTTAAAGACAGTACCCTCCTGAGTTACAGAGGTGAGCATGTCTGGGGCGGTGAATTCAGCCTGAGCTCTGCGCTGAACGACGGTGATTCGCTACGGTACTTCTTTACCTTCAGGGACAATGGAGCCACGCCGAACTTCGGACGCTTTCCGGAAACCGGATACTTCTCTTTCAAGGTTCTCCAACAGGTAGTCATTGACGATTTTGAAAAACCCCTGGACCGCTGGGAATCGGAGGGAGTCTGGCAACAATATATTGATCCAAGTTCTATCCAGAATGGAATTGCTTGTTTGGCTTCCGGAGACGGTGTCAGATATCCGACCAATCAGAATGTCAGTATCTATCTGAAAAATCAGCTGAATTTTGTATCCCGCAATATCGCCAACATCCGATTCTCGATCGTACAGTGGTTTGAAGACAATGGCGATACGGTCTTTTTTGAAGTTAAAGAAGGCAACGGTGATTGGACAGTTCTGAAGAGTTTTTATGGAACAGCACTGGCATTTTGGACGGAGTATACCTTCGATCTGACCCCTTACTGCGGCGCCGGTCACGAGCCTGTCAGTATCCGCTTTCGTCTGAAATCAAATGACCAAAGCGTATCGCCGCGCCTGGGTGTCCTTATCGATCTGGTGGAAGTCCTCACCGATGATGCCGCTACCGGTATTGCTAATTTGGAAAGCCTGCCGACGACCTTTAAATTAAACAATGCCTACCCGAACCCTTTTAATCCCACCGTATCGTTACCTTTCGAAATTCCCCGCCCGGGTCAGGTAAAAATGGCTATATACGATATTCTCGGCAAAGAGGTCTACAACCAAAATGTTGAATATGCCCAACCCGGCGTCTACACACTGCACTGGAACGGACAAACCGGACAGGGACGCCCATTACCATCCGGTGTTTATATCATAACGATGGCTTTCGACAATAAAACCCATCGCCAAAAAGTAATTCTATTAAAATAGGATAATGAGATTATGAAAAAGGGCGCTGATACTCAGCGCCCTTTTTAGTTATTCTAAAAACCAGTTTCGAATCGTCCGACCGTTCTCATCAGTCTTGACACATATAATATCGGCATTCACACCCGATGTATAACTGGTGATTGTCCCGGTGAAGATATACCCTCCATCAAAAGTCTCGCATATCCCGGCGCCGAAATTGTTCATTGTCTTGCCGTAATAGCATGACCATTGCTCCGAAAAATCCCCGTTCAAGCGACTGACCCAAATATCATTTAAACCGAATCGCCGGGAATCCGTACTTCCGGACAATATAAAACCGCCGTCCGATGTTTTCTTTACCGATACAATCATCTCAAGTCCGCTTCCGTCAAACAGATCACGGCCGACCAGATTGCCACTGGCATCGACATGCAGAATAACTCCATCGCTATTGTCAACATTGTACAACTGGTCATTATAAGACCCTACATTTCCAAAGAGTTGATTGGCAATAATCAGGATTTCTCCATAATCACTATTCTCCAGAGATACCAGCTGATATTTTGATGATTCATCATAGGTATGCTGCTGAATAATATCTCCACCGGCGGTTACTTCATAGAGATGCATTATCAACCCCCGGTCTCCGGCCAGAAAGAAATTACCCGATGAATTTTCAACAATGTCCCAGTGAGTATCAAACTGCCCTCTCGGATACATAAATAACTGACGGTCGTAGAAAATCGTACCGTCCGTCCCCATCTGTATCAAATTCACCGAAAGACTGTCTCCCGAAGTCAGCTTTTCCGCAATTGTATAGATATCTCCGGAACTGCCAGTCGTCAGCGCTTTAGCCCGGCTGTCCTCTTCAAGGACATTCTGCCAGAGAATGGTACCACTTGTGTCAATACTCATCCAGATGGCCTTATTAAACAGATTATAACTTGCCAGAACGATGTTATTATCAATCTGGGCTGCGGCATAGGGTTTCTGGAAGAAGTAATATTCATCCTGCCGGCGAAGATTTCCAAGGATATCTAAATCCTTAATCAACAGGCGATAACGGGTTCCACCGGATAAATATATTCGTTTCGTGGCTACAATCCGATATGACGAATCGGGGTTCTGAAAGATGTATTCACCCCATTCCGACGCTTCACCTTCAAGATGCTGAATAAAAATTCGCTCACCGATAAAGAAACGATGAACCTCACTATAAGCGGTAAAATATTGAGTCGTATCATCAATCGAAATCTCAGCGCGTACCCGAAAATAATACTGATTCCTTTCCAGTGTCAGCTGATAGCTGGTGTCGGCAGTCTGTTCGGTTATCACCGGTTCCGACATATCCGGAGCGGTACTGATTTCAATGTGGTACAATGAAGCATTTTTCTGCCCTTTCCAATGCAATGTCAGATTTTCGGAAGATATCAGGGCATCATTCCCCGGATAAGTATTCACCGGCCCCGTCAATGCGCCCAGGGCCACAGACACCTCAATAACATCTGAAAAAGCACTGTTTCCATATTCGTCAAAAGCTTCGATATAAATCCGATGATCAATGGTTGAATTCCAGAAATTCGTATTCCAATAATAAGTGAATGGTTTCCGCTTAAGCCGGGCGATTTTTACATTATCAATATAAAAATCAACATATTCAATGGCGCTGTTATCGTAGAGTTTTATTTGAATAGGAACCGTTCCCTGCAACCCGTAAGCGCCATCCAGCGGACTGACGATAAACGCGGCCGGCGGGACAATATCCGATCTGAACATATCGGTGCAGGTATAAAAACCGAATATTAGACTCAACAAAAACAGAATTAATATACTAACGATTGATCTTCGATAAACATACATTCCTGTCATCATTTAATCCCCACAGTCAGATTCAATTGAAGGGTTCGAATCCGGTTAAGGTAACTGTAAATTAACCCGCTGTTTTCATTGGAAAATACATTCGTCATCGTCAATCCGCAAAGAATATCCAGACGAGAGAAGACAAATCGATAATTCAGATAAATATTCATATCAGCCCGCTCACTCAGATCCTGAAAAAAGGTTTGCCCCCCCGGTAAACGGGCCAGCCCGGTCTGCTGCCCTTCAAAGAAACCGTTGAAACGGCAACTGAGTCGTTTATAATTGTAACTCAGATCCGCCTGATATTTCGTCGTCGGTTTGTTGGGAAATAACCAAGTATCCGAAATATTTAGCACCATACCACCCATTTGCAGTACGAGTCTATCTGCAAAAATATTTGTGCTAAAATTCAGTTCAGCGCCACTGATTACAGCATCTTTTCCCCAGTTAATTGCCACCGGTAACGCACCGATAACCGGCATATAATATATTTTCGAGATATAGTGATTACTGAAGATGCTTAATTTGGCTTCCATTTTGTTAAAAAACACGCCAAATCGATCAATATTATGTGACCATGTCGTGCCGAATTCAGAAGAAATCACTCGTTCGGGAGAGATGCTGGAATCCTGATAAGCGATTAATTTTGAGATATCATTCAGATAAATATCATAGAGTGACGGAAAACGAACATTGGCGCCGTTATTAACAAAGATTCGATAACTGCTGTTGGCTGTTTTTCCACGGGTTTCCAGACCAATCTTATAATTCAGAGCCCGATATAAATCAGTGTCATATTTATCATCCACATAATAAATCAACGGGTTTTCAAAGGATCTTTCTGTGTATGCATAATCATAGCGGAGACTCCAGCTCCAGTCCAGAACCGGAAATATTTCCGATCCGGTATCCGTTAAGTACTTCATAACATTATAGGCGCCCACCGATTCCCGCTGAAGGGTTCGGTTGTCCCGAATAAATTCAAAACTGGTTGGCATGATAAAATCCAGAGTCAGTTCGGACTCAAACAGCGCATCGAGATACTGAATTCCGTAACTGATATTCAAATTATTCCGTTTAATTGTCTGTTCAATCTTTAATCCTTGCACTTCATCATCGATGGCTGTCTTTTCAAAGCGATCCTGGGGACGTGTCGGCATATAGGGCACAAAATTCAGATACTTCGTAGAATATTGACGGTAAAGCACCTGAATCAAAAAGTGATCCGCACCCAGAAATGGTCCGTCATACTGCAATGAAGCAATTTTTCGTTGATCATCGGTTTCATCAAGACTATGAATAACTGACAGGAACCGGTCCATAAACATTCCCCGGAACGTCAGATTCCCGGTATTTGAAAATGTATAGGTCGAACGAAAATTATGAAATGCCGAAGCGGTGGAAATATCATCATACAGTTTATCATCAATATAGTTCGCCGTTTTTATGCTCAAACTGTACTGATTCTGCCATCTTCCAAAATTTTTTCTCAGGGAAACATAGGCATCCTTAGTCGCATAATTGCCCAGCCTTGCCGTAAATCTCATGCGGTAATCCGAGTCAAAACCGGACCGTAAATTTAACACTCCCCCAATTGCACCCTCACCGAACATGACGCTCTGCCCGCTTTTCAATACCTGAACTTCGCCGATATCATTCACATCAATCCAGGAAATATCGGCAATGTCATCTGCGGCGCTTCTGATAGGAATTCCATCATATAACACTAATACCTGCTCGGGATTCGAACCGCGTATCGACACTGTCTGATATCCGGGCGAGCTGCTCTGAACCTGAATAGCCGGCTCCATTCTCAGCAATTCTCCAAGATTACCTGGCGCCCGCTCAACGATTAGCCCTTTATCAATAATCTGAATATCCACAGGGGTGTCCATCTGATACTTCTGATAGACACCTTCGACTTTCACACCTTTCATAATAATCGACACTGGTTCCAGAAAGATTTTTGGACCCTTTTGCAAATCATTTACGGAAAGGGTGATTTTTTGAAACCCGATATGCGACACAATAAGTGAATCGGTTTCATTCAGGGCGCCCATAATAATAAAATGCCCGTGAGCATCGGTGACCGTGCCGGTTTCCTTCGCTTTTACAATAATATTGACTCTTGCTAATGGTTTACCGGTACTTTTATCAAAAACAAATCCCTCAATCTGCGCTGCGGACAGACCCAGCGATAACAAGAGGAATGCTCCAAATACCCACAAAATCATCCTGTGCATAAAATTCCCTTTTTCTAACTCATAACAAAAAACCGGACGAAACCGCTTTATAACGACCTATATTCTCCCACACATACATTGAGCATTATAATTGTTATTTAAAAAAAAACCAATAGAAAAAAAGAAAGGGCGAAAATAAATCGCCCTTTCCATATCCGATTTGAAGAAATGGATTATTTCATCAGGACCATCTTCTTTGTAGAAGTGAAATTACCGGCCTGAATATTGTAGAAATAAACACCACTTGGTACTTCATAACCGTTGTCATCTTTACCATCCCAGGTAACCCGATAGGTATTACCCATCTGACGGGTGCTTACGAGCGTACGGACTTTCTGTCCCAGCATGTTGTAAACAGAAAGACGGACAAACTCGTCTCTCGGAATCGAGTAGCTGATCGAGGTTGTCGGGTTGAACGGGTTAGGATAGTTCTGATTCAGTGCGAATTTCGAAGGAAGATCAACGACTTCGACACTGTTCACCGGAGCGCCAAACCATGTCAGGGCATTGCCGAGCAGGTTGCCAACGTCGGTCAGACCCCAATGATACATACTGGCGGTATCAGCCGGATCATAGAAGGACAAGGCAATGTGGTCAATTGTCCAGAAGACGGTCTTAAAGTTATCACCGGAATTGTGGATACCGACAGCAGCATCGCTGTTGTTCGGATCTGTGAAATCAACAATCGCACCGGAAGCCGGTGTCAGGTTATCAATCCAGTTGTTGTATCCAAGTTCGTTTGCCGGATCATAGAACAACACAACGCTGTCGCCACAGAAAGCAGCATAGCCGCCGCTCAATTCATTACCGTCAACGGCATCGACACGATAGGGAGACTGATACGAGGCAGCCGTACCGTCATAGTTGATATCCTGCGGTCCAAGAGTCTCTATACCAAGGTAATCTTTTTCAAAAGTACCATCGACAAATGTCGTGTCATTATATCCGGAAATAAAACCATAGTCCTGACCTTCCAGGAACAGTTTCCGGGTTTCACCGTCAGCCGCAGCGCCGTCTAACCAGGCTTTGTACATTGGACCGGGGTTATAATTCTGAGCCAGAGGTCCTCCACCCATAATATGAACGACAACTTCATAATTTTCCAGCAGATCGGCGCTGACATGTCCCCAGCCGCCATACCATTCGTCATACAGGAAGGCAGCATTTGGATCGGCGCCATACCAGTAGTACCATTCCAGGCCATAGAGTGTGGCATCGTCATAGATGAACAGGGTCTGCTGGGTAACCTCGAAAATCTGGTAGGTCACCGAGAGAGTTGAGGTTTCCAGACCATTGACATCGGTGGCTTTCAGATGATATGTAATGACCGAACCGGGAACCTGACCGGGAATATCACCGGTCCAGAGATCACCCGAAGTATTGGTCATAGCAACGGTTGCTTCTTCACCGCCATCGACTGAGTAAATCAGGTCGACACTGGCAACACCGGCGTCACCGCCACTGGGATTATCGTCGGTTACAATTGCTTCAACCGTCTGTGGTGTTGTTTCGGTAGTGGTTAAAACTTCGGTGTAATCGACAAATACCGGACCACGGTCGCCGGTATATTCGACGTTACAACGCCAATCCCAGATGTAGGAACGAATGTACCAGCCGTAATCGCCGTAACCGAGACGACCATTGGTACCTTCATTACCGGTAACATTGTAGAACTTCAGACCGGGCTGAGGCTCAATAGCACCCTTACCAGACAGAAAACCCATCCGGTACTCGGCGCCGTCAGCGCCATCCGGGAAACCGCTAAACTGAATAACAACCAGGAATGTGTCACCCATACTGAAATTATATTCGGAACCTAAATCAATCAGGTTTACCGTAAAGAAGCCTTTATCATCAGGGGTCGGTTCCAAAGCCACGGTACCGGCGCCGAACATCGGCCAGACTTTCTCTCCCAATGGGTCGTAGATTTTTCCCGGAATGGCTTCATCCAGGCTGTCGATCCAGCCGCCGTGCCATTCGGCTTCGGTGCCGAAGGCCTGAGGGCCGGTGCCGGTGTCATAATATCCCAGCCAGGCATTGCCACCATCAGCAATGTCTACAGTGCTGATCTCCGGCCAGCTGTAATTTGCTTTGTAAATCCAGACATTCATACCACCGCCGCTGACATCAGGAAGATCTGACATGTTAAAGGTGATTGAATGCAGAATACCATCGGTCGATGGAACGAAATATTCAGCAAAATAATCGTCCGTCCAACCACCGAAGTTGGTATTTCCGCCATCTACCCAGATCATTGTGTCCAGCACACCCATGGGGAGCAGCTGCGATACACTTTTCTGAATAGCCGGATACGACTTTGTCAGTCTGCCTTTTGCCGGCAACACCTCGCTGTTGGCAGCCAGGCGAGGAACCGCTGCGAATGCCATCGCAGAAACAAGCAGCAAAACTGCAATCAGTAACATTGTACGGTTTTTCATTAATACCTCCATTTTTTGTTACACGTTACTAACGTTTTCCTTTTTCTCTTCTATTAGAATCCGAAACGGATACTAAACCATTGATTATTATCAAAATATGCCGTTGTGCGATAGGCATAATCGATTTTCAGATAGGACAGACCACTGATGTCGATTTTAACACCGCCGCCGATACCGGGCCCCCACATAAAGTCCTCATTGCCGGAAACGATTTTATTCGTCTCAGGGTCTTCTGCAATAGCAAAGCTGGCGCGCAGATAAGCAAGTTTCGAAACTTCCAGCTCCGCACCAACCCGATATTGATCAAAGTTAAAATTATCGCTTAGAAACGAAGCGCCGACTGTCAGGTTCATCAAATCGGTGTATAGCAAAGGATAAGCAATACCGAGTTCCATCTGAGTAGGCAATTCGAAGCTTGAGAGGACTACCCGGAGAGGTTCCTGCCGTGTGCCCGGTTCAGCATCAGGCAATACAACATTCTGTTCAAGATCGGAACCATCAAATTTCATATCCGGTCCCAGGTTCTTAAGAACAACGCCCATCTTAAGCCCTTTTTCGCCACTGGAATACTGAACACCAGCATTCAGAGCTACTCCTGTAGCGGTCGTATTGATGATCTGCTCAGAGATCAAATTCAAACTCGTACCGAACAGAATCCGGTCGGTCATTTTTCGGGAATATGTTCCACCAATTACAAAATACCTAGGCGAATAATATTCACCAGTACCATCGGGCTTGTCAGTAGTGGTAACTGAAATATCACCGAAATCGATACTCTTGATTGACGCACCGAAAACGCCCATGCGTCCAACCTTTGAAGTCACAGCCAGATAATTGACATTGATATCTCCGATATATTTCATGTGAGATACCATCGCTTCACCATTTCCTGAGATATTGGCAACACCGGCGGGGTTCCAGTACAATGCATCCACACCAGAAATTGCTGCGGTAAAGGACCCGCCTAATGCCGTTCCGACACTACCAACGGGAATCAATAATTCCTGAGCCCCGGCAGTTCCACGCCGCCGTGCACTGCCGGCATAGCTATCCAAGCTCAGCGTAATCAACATTGCAACAATGACCATCAATGTCAGCCAATAAGGGAATATCTTTTTCATAACACCATCCCTTTTTTTATCAATTAATATACATCCAAACGTTCTTCAGGCGTAAACACGGCAAGCTTCAATATCCGCTCGCCGATGCCTTTTACTTCAATATGGACAATATACATTCCGCTTGCAACCGGAATATCATACATGTTCCGGAGATCCCATTTTTCAAAGGTGGTTCCGCTCAGATCACCGGAAGAACTGTGGTCGATTACCCGGACCAGCTGTCCTCCCAGACTGAAAATCCGAATCGTGGTCTTGTAGTCAACGGGTAAATGGGTAAAGGTCACAAAACGATTCAGCGGATCAGTTTCCTCAATATTGAAACCGAAATATGGATTGGGGAACACATTGATCTGCTTCAGTTGTTCTTTAACCTCTTTTTTCGATAAAGTGGAATCAATTGCCGGAATTGTAAACCTGAATTCATCTTCACCGGCGGTTACCGGATTCAGGAAGTAAAATACCAGGGAATCCCCCACGGAATATTTAGAGGAGGGAGAAAAGTATACCAGCCATCCGCTGTTCGGGTTATTCAATAACGGCTGCAGTTCTTTCGTTGGATCACCGTCGATATAGTTCCCGTTTCCTCCGTCATAATCGGAAAAGAGAAAAATCATCCAGTCGCCTTCAAATGTTTTGGTTGAGTCATCGAACAATTTGCCGGAGCCGTTCATATCCCAATACCCGATGGTAATCTGCTGATTTCTTTCGATATCCCAGACTTCGAAGGGAATCGTATCCAGAACAGGTGTAAATCCCGCCTGAGCCCAGCGGATTGCCTGGGAACCACCATTTGTAAAATAAAAACCCAAATCGGAACGTAACATCACCGGATCGGTGATTCCACCACCCATGCCAACATCCCTGGCCAGGGCCGTTTTTTTCGACATATCATACGCACTACCTGCAATGATCAGGTCGTGTTGAACCGTCTTATACAATGTATAATAGGCATACCCACCGACCTCTTCCCGGCTGATATCATCCCAGTAATAATCAGGTCCATAAAGGGTGTCAACTTTTACAACCCGATTATCATAGTAGTATATTATCGAATCTATACCACCATAGGCATTATCAAGCCTCCAGTCACCATTATCGTCCATATAAATTGCCGGGAACGTCTCGGAAAGGACTCTTGTACCTTCCACATTGGACGTCTGGAGATACTTGTAATATACCACCGGCGGGTCGAAAGATACATCTTTTACGGTCAATTTAAAACCATCAATTACATCGGTGGTAAAGGAATCCAGCTCCGTTGAACTGGCCAGTGTATCACTGATAGCGCCATTGGCATCCACCGCACCCATATACCAGTAACCCTGCGTCGCTGCAGAATCGTAAGCGAAACGCACTGCATAAGTATCACCGGTACATTGAAGGGGGTTCACGACTGTCGTATACACCGTAGCCTGTCCGGCGCCATCTGCCTGGGTGGCAGTGAGTTTGTCACCGGTTTCCGTATGCAGGACTCTTCCGGCACCCGGTTCATGGGGACGAACCGTAATAGGCACTTTTGAACATTCAACCGCCTTCGGCGCCCGATCACCGTTATAGGCATAACTGGTTACAGCATAGTAATATTTCCGGCCATTTATCAAATCGATATTCCCCCTGATTCTGTCTTTGCGAATATCAATCCGACGTTGAATGCCGGCATTGTTTCCAAATTGAACCGGACCTTCGAGAATCAAACCAGTCTCTAAATCCAAACCGTAATCCATGATGATCGTTGTCTCGTTAACCTTATCATACGTAGCAATTAATTTCCAATCACCGTTGGGCGATTCACCCTGGTAGATATTGTATCCTTCAAAATTATAACCCAGTACGGAATAATTTTCAATGGCTTCGGCGCCTTCTTCCCAATCCAGTATAATTTGTCCGTCCAGTTCATAAGCAGTTACATTGGGTTTAGGCGGGCTGGGCAGATTAAACTGAGCGTCATAGGCGCCCTGAGCATAGTTGTCAAAGAATTTCATTGCCGTAATGGCATTCAAGTTGTTTGTTCCGGCTGCAATTACAATCGCACCGACAACTTCCTGAACGCCCGGTTCACCCACCTGAGGCATCCCGTCGCCGTTTGTATCGGTCCAGGGCTCCATGGTAAAGGGCCCGGAGTTCATCAGAAAACGACGATCAGCAGGAGTATCATCATCGTATTCCGTATAACCGCTCCGGGTTACAGGATCGCCAGGATAGAGGAACTTGGTTGTTTCACCGTTCGGCATTACCCACGGGGTTCCGTCAGATGTAAATCCTTTCATATAATTAAACGCCTCAAGACCGTTTTCCGGATCGGGATACGTCGTACTGCTGTTTGTATATTTGACAAAAGAGGTCATGGGCAAATTTTTATAATCGGGTATTTGCACTCCCGATACCAGCGCCGTATCTCCGGGAGAAGGCACAATCGGTCCCTGGAAAAAGTCGTAGCCTACGCAGGGGGGAGATGTTCCGTAATCGCTGTCAACCGCATCTCCGTTGTAGCAATACCCGACACTCAGGGCCGTGTCACATCCCACATAGTCATCATTGGCATCTCCCACATCGGGATCCGACCACATGGAAATATAGGTGGAATCGATCCGGTTGCCCCCTTTATTGATCACCAGCCATTTGAGAAACATTACATTTCCCAGTGGGTCCGCCCGGTCGAAACCAAAGAGAGTCGTCTGAATTTCGATTCCCATCGGCTTTGTGCTGAATACATTTGAATGCATGGAAGGATCAAGATCATTATACACACTCCAGTGCACCTGATCACCAATGAAAAGAGGTGGATCTTCACCTTCAGTAATGTCTCCATCAGGCGCATTGTAGACACCATCACCATTATAGTCTTCAAATGTTTCGTCGGAATCCCAGACACCGTTTCCGTTGGCATCAGTAAAATATTCACCGTCATGACCCGGGGCGCCATCGGCAATCGGCCAGCCGGCATATTCCCGGTTGTAATTCGGATCGGTGGGGTCCGGTGAATCACCTACATTTATTGACCAGACCTGATATCGCGCATCCGACGGGTTATCAGGATAGGAATCCGAGCCGGGTTCCATAATAATTTTCCCAGGCTTGAATTCCGATGAATATTCACAAGCTGCGGTCACTACAGCGCCATCTATTTTTCCAGCAACCCAGAGACCGCTCTGAAATACGGCTGTACGGGCGCTTCCTTTCGGCCACTCCAGACCGGCATCACCGGTCATATTATAACTCACAATCTCACCATTATTACCGACCCAGGCCCGGATTTGATTCGCATCGAACTGAATATATTCCAGGGTATTGGGCTTGGCGAGTTTTTCTCTCGTATCAGGGCTAGCTCCAAAGATTGGAAAAGTTAGTCCCACGATCAGGAAACAGGTTAAGATAGATTTCATAACAGGGTTAGTTCCTTTCATAATTTCACCTTTTCCTTTTACCTCAAATATCAAACTTGACACCCAAACGAATTATACGCGGTGTCTCATAGTTGAACGGAGTCTTTAAAAACATCTTATACAGATCAACCCGGTTGGTTGAGGTGTTAGCCCACTGCTGACCATCGGGAGTTGAGAACCAGCCGTCTTCATCGGGCAATCCGGTTCCGTCATAAACATCTCTGACATTCTTGGTGTTCAGCGCATTCTGAATCCATAAATAGAAATTCACATCAACATTACCAAATTTCGCAGTTTTATCAAACTTTAAATCCAGTTGATAAATAAAGGGCATAACCCCTGAATTCAACGCCGCAATCGGTGAATCAGCAGTCTTCGGAAAAACAGCACTGTTAATTTCCGTAGGCGTATAGCGACGGCCACTGCCAAAGGAAAATACTGCATTTGCACCAATCCGTTTCAACCGATCTTTCTCGGTGGTTCTGAAATCCAGAATAATCGAACCGGTATGACGCTGGTCAAAATCCAGAGGACTGGTAAATGTCGGATAGTTACCGCTTTGCCAGGATATCTTATACTGACCGGTAGCCGTTGAACCGGTACCGTTCGCATACTGCAATGTATAGTTGACCATAGCCTGAATGTAACGGGTTCTTCTTAAATTAAAGGAAAAAGACAATCCTTTAATCGTTCCATAATCACCGTTTACATATGTCGCATAAACAACCGGGCGTGCACCGGTCACATTACGAATCTGGACATATCCGGTCAACTGTTTATAATACATGGTCACATCAATACTGGAATTCATACCCAACTGCTGTTTAAAACCAAGCTCATAGGAGGTGGTTTTAACCGGTTCAAGCGCCGGGTTGCCGGAAATTGTATAATTACCCTGCTGGAGGTTCGACGCAAACCGCAAATAACTGATAAACAGACGATTCAACTGAACCTGCTGCACATATCTACCATACTGAGCATGAAACACCGTTCTGTCAGTGACCGGAAAGGCAAGTCCCAGTCGCGGACTGACAATATTATAATCCGGCGCCCTGACCAACTGTTTTCGACCTTCATTGTCAAAAGGTGTCGGCGCATAAGAGTCATACACGCCATCCTCATTTTTATAAACCATATCGGATATTTGTCCAAGGCTGTCCAGAACAATCTGGGTGTTGTCACGGAATTTCATATTACCGGGAGAGATATAGTCATAACGAAGACCGAGATTGAGAATCAGATCTTTTAACTCCAGTTTATCCTGAATGTATATACCACCGATTTTCGGGCGACGAGGTCCGTCGGGATTGTCTTCCAGTTTATCATTAATATACTCAGAGCCGTCATAGGTGTAGCCCATGTTTTCACCATAGGCATTTTTGAAAGCCAGTTTCCAGTAATTATCAATGTAGTCTTCGTAGGTATCACTTCCGAGACGCAATGTACTGTTGGCGCTCAGGGCACTGAAATCCGTTTCGGTTAATGGCGGATTGTTCGATATGTAGGTCGACGCTAAGCGCTCAGGAGCTCCCAGCCGATAATATCTGACCGTATACCCCCGATACTCTCCTCCGATCCTGATTTCATGATTCCCCTGCTGGGTCTTAAAATCAACATTCCCGCCAAGATAGGAGGTTTCGTTTTTCAGATAATCGTTATGGATCGAAATCGTACCATTGGGATAAAAACCCGCATAGGCATCACTGGTTCTGGGACCGTTATATCCGTTCCCGTACAGATAAGGTTGGGTAATCAGCCAAACATAGCCATCCTTTTCATACCAATCGTATTTACTGGTATCCGCCAAAGCCTTGTTATAGGCCTCCAGTTGAGCTGCCGTCATGTTCGCCGGGTCATAAATCGGATCGGCGCCCTGATAAATCTCGGCATACTGATATGCCGGACATTCTTTTGTCCCGTACTTCAAAAAGTCATCCCAATATTTCGGATGACCAGTAGCATATTTATCCATAAAGTAACTGATCTGAGCATTTATCAGAGACTTATTACTGATTGTCCAGGTCAGCCGCGAATATGCCGCATAGGTAGATGCTTTCCAAAGCGGATTGTTTTCCGGATTGAAAGCGGCAAAATCATGATTATATTCGCGATATTTCTCTTTGGTAAAATTACCGCCAATCTTCACGCGAAAGGGATGCAGATTTAAGAAAACATTACCGACCCCACTCCAGGTTGATGATTGATTATACGGCAACGGTCCATATACTGATTTAACTTCATATTCATCATAATCTTTAATACCATCACCATCGAGGTCGCCAATATATGTTCCTTCGGGATGAGGCGCTGAAGATGTCCGGCGATCACGTTCAAATTTATGCTCGAGACTTCCATATACCCGGATTTTATCCGTAATCGGACCACCGGCTGAAAAATTATACAGATTATAACCGTAAGAATAGGTATTTAGGAAAGCCTCGGATTCGGAAAGGAATTCATCGGTTACGGCTTCTCCGCCAAAAGCCCAGCGGTCACCACCGATCTTTGTACTCAGGTTAATTAATCCAGATGTGGCATTGCCATACTCCGCATCAAAACCACCCGCCTGATAATTCATTTCCTCGATTGCCGAAGAGGAGACTTCCCCGGCCTGGGCGCGAGCCTGACGGCTGTAATCATTCACCTGATAAACACCGTCAACATAATAAGCAACCTCTTCCACACGGCCACCACGAATATGGAGCTGATTCCCGACTTTCACCGCACCGGTTTGCAGTGCGGCGATATCCTGAACATCCTTAACCGGCAGATTCTCGAGGTCCTCTGAGCGGATAACACGACGCTCATTGGTAGATTTAGCTTCGATCAAAGGGCGTTCAGCAACGACAACAACTTCTTCTCCCTGAATAGTCTCCGATGATAACGGAAAATTGACATCCGTCGTCATATCGGTTGTAATCCGAACCCCTTCAATTATCATTTTCGCATAACCAATGTAACTGGCTTCCACATCATATATTCCCGGAGGAACATTGAAAATAAAAAATCGTCCATCAGAACCTGATGCGGCCCCGTACATGGTGCCTTTGACAACGATATTTACACCCATCAGGGGCTTTCCGCTCTCTTTGTCCGTACAAATACCGGCAATTTTTCCCGTATTAGCTGCAAAGACGAAAAAAGGAATTGCCAGTATTAAGAAACAGGTCAAGACACGTCGTGCCATGCTAATCCTCCTTAACTTACTAACGATGTATTTTATACAACCTTACAAACCCACATTACAAACGAATGTAAAGAATTTACTTTTCCTTTGTCAAGCTTTTTTTACGACGAAGCGCTTAATTTTTTTAAGCGTTTCTTCAGCACGTCATCCACAATTCCGTAGGCAACCGCTTCATCCGCCGTCATAAAAAAATTGCGATCCGTATCCTTCTCGATTTTTTTCAGCGCCTTTCCGGTTAATTCTGAAAGAATAATATTCAGGCGCTGTTTAATCTTAACGATTTCTTTGGCGTGAATCTGAATGTCACTGGCCTGACCCTCCACACCGCCGATGGGCTGGTGGATCATGACCCTCGAATTCGGCAGGGCATAGCGCTTCCCCCTGGTTCCCGCCGCCAGCAATATCGCCGCCATACTGGAAGCTTGCCCGATGCATATAGTCGACACATCCGGCTTAATAAACTGAATCGTATCCAATATCGCCAGACCGGCTGTGACCGCACCACCGGGACTGTTGATATAAACCGAAATATCCTTTTCGGAATCCTCCGCCTGTAAAAAGAGCAACTGGGCAATCACCAGATTGGCAATATGATCATCCACCGGAGAACCCAGAAAAATAATCCGCTCTTTCAGCAAACGGGAATAAATATCGTAAGCCCGTTCCCCACGGCTGGTCTGTTCAACTACCATGGGAATATACAGCTGACTTTTTGGATCCTTGATGGTCATCATAAACCTCTATGTCTGAAATCTTTTGTATTGATTGTCTCTTTTTTGACTTTAACGAATGTTTTCAGATATTCAAAGATTTTTTCATCCTGAATATCATTTTTTAGATGCGAGCGGTTTTCAGCCTTCCGGTAATAATTTAAAACAGTCTCCCGATATTTCTCGGAATATTCTCCGGCCATCTCCTGAATTTTCCGATCAATATCTTCCTGAGTAACCGTAATATTCTCAGCCCGACCGATTGCTTCTGAAATCAGATACCAGCGAATTTCACGCTCAGCAAGAGGACGGTACTGCTCTCTGAGTTGCTGATCATCCAGTTCCTTGTTGTCATTACTGGCCTTCATTTCTTCAACAACATTGTCCAGAAAGTGGTTAATCCGTGATTTGGGAATCTCAAAACTCGTCTTTTCTACAAAGTACTCTGTAATTCCACGCAGAAATTCCTTTTCGCTACGCTCATCCCACTCTTTCTGCAAAGAATTTTTAACCTCTTCCCTCAGAGCTTTGTGAGTATCAATAGTTTTAAAATTACTTTTAACAAAATCATCGGTCAGTTCGGGAAGACGGTGACTCTCCACCCGTTTAACCGATACCAGGTAATTGATTTTTTCGCCCTTCTTGGATTTTAACTGAATCCGAATTTCGTCGCCGGCTTTGGCGCCGATCAGTCCTTCGCTGCCCGGTTCTCCGAATATCCCTTCGCCGATTTTGATTACCCGGTCAGTCACTTTGCGGTTTACCAGAGGCACGCCCTTTTCATCGGTTTCCTGCATATCACAAATCAGATAGTCGCCCTTTTCAGCCCCTTCGGTCACTTCTGAAATCTCGGCGTGGCGCTCCCGGATATCCTCAAGATAAAAATCCACATCCTCATCATCCAGATCATAGACCGGCTTTTTAACCGGAAAACCCTTTTTGTAATCCGGCAATTTTATGTCCGGATCAAACTCAACGGTCATCTCATAAAAGAACATTTTTCCGGCTTCAAAATCAACTCCGCTGATGGCAAAATCAATGAAATTTTCAATTTTCTGTTCTTTAATGACATCCCGGTAGGTCCCTTCAATCACAGCATTAGTGAACTCATAACTCAGACGAGGTCCAAGAATGCGCTTGGCAATATCCGTGGGAACCTTGCCGGGACGAAAACCGTCGACTTTCAACCCCTTACGCAATTTGTTCAGCGTTTGATGATAATACTTTTCAACCTCTTTCCATTCGTAATCAACACGGATTTTCCGCTCAACACTGCTAACTTCATTGACCGTGACTTTCATTAAACTTCCTTTATCATTGTTATTAGTTTGTTAATGTGCCGCGAGCGAAAGCCTCTCAAAGAGATTCTTTCGATAGAACTCGCCCTTTGCGAAAAAACAGCATTCAAATTCATTTGCATTTGCAGTAGTTCACAATCACCTAGTACCAGAGGTGGGACTCGAACCCACAATCCGAATAATCGGAACTAGGTCCTAAGCCTAGCGTGTATACCAATTTCACCACTCTGGCATTCATTTTTTCACAAGAAACATTCAATATTTCCGCCACCGCGGCTCAAAAAGCACTGTAATTTAAAGAATCCGGTTAATTTTCAAAGGAATCAAAATGACAGGTTTCCGTCAAAGTGGAAATTGACTATTTCAGGTATACCAGTTTTCGGATTCGGTGATAATTGCCGGCCTTAAATTTCACCAGATAAATCCCTGATTCTACCACCCTGCCGCTCTTGTTGCGGCCACTCCATATAAAACGATAATCCCCGGCTGAGTATATTCCTTCCGTTAATGTCTGTATTTCCTGCCCCAGCACATTATAAATAATCAGGTTAACCGATTCCGTCTTCGGAAGTTTAAACCTTAATGTCGTTATGGAATTGAAGGGATTGGGATAATTCTGATAGAATTTATAACTGTTGGGAAGCTTCCCGACTTGATTCTCAACGAAAGCGAAATCATGAATATCCAAATTGAAAATTGATTCCGAACGACGATATCTTTGATCTGTTTTTGCATTTACCCACCATTGAAATTCCCGCGCGTTATTCGTGGTAATTCCCAGAGAGTCCAGAATAGTGAACAAATCCAAATAATTTACGGTAGCACATGTATCCGGTCCGGAATAGTAATGAACGGTCGGTGAATCGTAATTTTTCACCTTTATAT
>Ga0164318_10001115_pt1 | contig 23190 bp, 17 predicted proteins | sample GuaBasSedimGuay9_FD_113734 | JGI IMG/M metagenome (GOLD analysis project Ga0164318, IMG submission 113734) | Subseafloor sediment microbial communities from Guaymas Basin, Gulf of California, Mexico - Guay9, Core 4571-4, 0-3 cm | ecosystem: Environmental > Aquatic > Marine > Hydrothermal vents... | reverse complement strand
GTGCAAATCATGGTGCCATAAGCTATGGTCATATCGGAGCAGATCTTATAACGTTGGCTTCAATCCTGAGAATCCCGGTCTGCATGCACAACGTGGAAGAAGACAGGATCTTCCGGCCGTCTGTCTGGAATGCATTCGGCATGGATAAGGAAGGCTCCGACTACAGAGCCTGTACCACATTCGGCCCGCTGTATGGTGTCAAGTAGAGTCTTGAAAATACAGAATTGAAAAGCCGCCCCGTAACCGGGGCGGCCTTTTCTAAACAAATAGTCACTGCTACACCAGCACAATGTCCAGGCTTTTCTCCTTGATCTGTCTCACAACGTCTGGTATAAGCTCCTTATCGGTTATAAGAATATCCGCTCTTTCCAGCGGGAATATTTTGACGAATCCGTTTTTACCGTACTTGGATGAATCTGCAACAACAACAATCTTTTCAGCTTGATCACTCATCTTCCGGAATATTTCAGCACCGTCTGCCTGCTGTGATGTCAGACCTGTTTCTACACTATAGCCCCCTGTCCCTAAAAATGCATACTTCACATGATAGTTTTCAAGGTCCTTGAGAGCGACAGGTCCAACGACAGCTTCAGAAGATGCCCGGAATTCCCCTCCTACCAAGGTCAGGTGCAGTGACGGATTTATTCTGGCATAGGTAAATATCAGGGTGGAGTTGGTCACAATCCGGATATCCCGTTTCCCCAAAAGAAATTTAGGGATAAGGGAGGACGTCGTACCGTCGTTTATCATAACCGTATCCCCGTCGGTAATCATGGAAGCAGCTTTCTTTGCAATTTTTATCTTTTCCTCCATCATTGTCCGCTGGGATTCCAGAATTTCAGGGTGGAATGAGGGGAACGCTCCCCCCCTCATTCTTACAATAAGTCCCTTTTCCTCCAGGGAGCTGAAATCACTCCTTACCGTAACTCTGGAAACATCAAGCCTCTTGCTGATCTCATTCACCGTAAGGTTCGATTCATCTGTCAGCAGATCGAGAATTTTTCTTTCCCGCTCACTCAAACTCGTATTCATAGGCAGATTTTACTACATTTTTTTCTATAAGTACAGAGAAAAATACTTGATAAGATAAGTATTGTGCAATAAGATGTAAAGGAAAACGTAATAAAATGTAAAGCATAAAGAAAAAGAGGATGGATTTATGGCCGAGCATATTCAGATGCCGAAATTGGGAAACTCTGTTGAATCATGCATCATTGTAGAATGGATGGTAAAACCGGGAGATACGGTAAAAGCAGGAGATGTCCTGTGTGTTGCCGAAACTGACAAGGCTGCAGTGGATGTCGAAGCAAAGCAGGAAGGTGTGGTTCTTGCACTTCTTGCAGAAGAGGGTGACGAAGTACCCGTATACGCTCCAATAGCCGTACTCGGGGAAGAAGGAGAGAGCTTTGATCCCGGAAGTGCGGCAGCCTTTGGCGGGAAAACGGAGGCTGCTTTTGAAGCAGCGGAAAAAGATGAAGTTGCTTCTGTTACAAAATCAGCTGTTCCCGATATGGCAGCTGAGCCCATAGAGATGAGAGCTCCTGAAGGGGAGGTTCACGGCGTATCACCACGGGCAAAGAATCTCGCTTCAAAAAAATATGTGGATCCTTTATCCCTGTCAGGAACAGGTCCCGGAGGAAGGGTTATCGAACGTGATGTTGCAAAAGCGGCAGCGTTGCGGGTACCAATTTCTCCTGCAGCAGCTGATATGGCTGCAAAAAAAGGTATGTCCATACCCGATTCAGGAAGCGGCATAGGCGGACGGGTTCTTGCTTCGGATTTGACAGAGCAGGGACAGCCTTCCGGGGATATCCCCGCAGCAGCATTAACACCAGGGGAAATAACGGAGATACCGGTAAAGGGAATGCGAAGGATTATAGCAGACACCATGCTCACGTCTCTTGCCACAACCGCACAGTTTACTGCTCATTCTTCAGCGGATGCAACCAAACTTCTGGAACTCAGGAAGCGGTTTAAGGAAAGCGGATCATCCATGGGGCTTGAAGGAGTTACCCTGAACGATCTGGCAATATTTGCAGTTGTAAAAACCATTAAAAGCTTTCCGAATATGAATGCACATTTTAGCGGAGGTACCGTAAAGCAGTTTCCCTTTGTTCACATGGGAATTGCGGTGGATACGGACAGAGGGCTTATGGTTCCCGTTTTAAGAAACGCAGACCGTCTCAGTCTTAAGGGGATTTCAGATGAGGCCAAAAAAATATACGCATCGATAAACAGCAACTCAATTTCTCCTGATGATCTTTCGGGAAGCACCTTTACCGTCACCAATCTCGGATCCCTCGGGGTACAGCGGTTCACTCCCGTTCTGAATATTCCCGAAGTTGCCATACTCGGAATCTGTTCCATAGAGCAGAAGCCGGTTCTGATTAACGGGGATATTGTTCACCGGCCGCATATTGGATTTTCGTTAACGGTAAATCATCAGATAATTGACGGTGCTCCTGCAGCACGGTTTTTGAAGGTCCTGGGTGAAAATATAAAAAATATTGATCTTCTTTTATCCGTGTAGGGGGCGGTATGTACGATATTGTAATACTTGGCGGCGGTCCGGGAGGGTATGTTGCTGCGGAACGGGCCGGACGTATGGGGAAAAAGGTTCTTCTTGTAGAGAAAGAAAGGCTTGGAGGGGTATGCCTCAATCACGGGTGCGTACCGACCAAGAGTCTTTTGAATTCTGCCAAGCTGTACTTACATGCGCTTAATTCCGAAAACTACGGAGTTACGGTACAGGGAGCGGAGTTTAGTCTTGAAAAAGCAATGAAGTGGAAACAGAATGTGGTGAACACCATGGTCGGAGGAATAGAATTCCTCATGAAGGAAAATGGTGTTGATGTCGTAATGGGAGAAGGAACGGTACATGCAGATGGATCTGTTTCGGTAGGCAATGAAACCTACAAGGGTAACTCCCTGATAATAGCTTCCGGATCATCTCCCTTTTTGCCCCCTGTTCCCGGAATCGAGAGCAGCACGGTAATAACAAGCAGGGATCTTCTGCAGATGGAAAAACTTCCCGGATCTTTAACGGTAATCGGGGGAGGGGTAATCGGAATGGAGTTTGCCTCTCTGTTTTCATCGGTAGGCGTTACGGTAACGGTAATCGAGATGCTGGAAGAGGTCCTGCCCATGATGGATAAAAGAATGGCCAAAATGGTACGTGCCAGTATGGAAGAGGTGGATTTCCGCTTGAGTTCACGGGTAACACGCATTAAGAATGACCGGGTTTTCTTTGAACAAAACGGGAAAGAACAATCAGTACAGTCCGACTATATCCTGGTTGCTGTTGGACGCAAGGCAAACGTAGAAAGTTTTAAAAATGCCGGTATTGCCATGGGCCGGGGATTTGTTATGGTCGATGAGCGGATGCGGACCAACCTGCCGAACATCTATGCCATCGGCGATGTAACAGGTAAATCGATGCTGGCCCACTCAGCTTCCCGGATGGGTGAAGTTGCCGTTAATACAATTGCCGGTAAAAAAGACCGGATGAGATATAACGCCATACCCTGGGCGCTTTACACCACTTTGGAAGCAGCCGGCTGCGGACTGACCGAAGATGCGGCAAAAAAAGAGGGACGGAGCATACATGTTGGGAAATACCAGATGAAGAACAACAGCAGGTTTTATGCAGAACACGGTAAGGCAGCAGGACTCTGCAAGATTGTTGCCGATGCAGATACCGGGGTTATTCTCGGAATTCATTTTGTCGGGGGGGTAAGTTCCGAGCTTATTGGAGGAGCTGCGGTTATAATAGAATCTGAGCTGAGGATCCAGGAAATAAAAGAAGTAATATACCCGCATCCGAGTCTTTCGGAAGTAATTCGTGATGCGGTATGGCAGATAAACCAAGGAGGAAACGATGCCTAAAAATATAGTAGTAAATCCAGTTGAAATTCGAAAGAAAGGAAAAATAAAGATAAAAGATATTCCTTTGAACTCCTATACCCCGGACATCACGAAAGAAGTTTCGGTTTACGGGGAAGCCGGACTTAAAAAGATGTACCATGACATGCTGGTAATCCGGGAGTTTGAGATGATGCTCAACTCCATAAAACAGGAGAATAACTACCGTGGAATTGAGTACAATCATCGGGGACCTGCACATCTTTCCGCCGGCCAGGAATCGGCAGCGGTTGGGCAGAGTTACCATCTCGATGTGGACGACTTTATCTTCGGTTCCCATAGAAGCCATGGAGAGATCCTTGCGAAGTGTTTTTCTGCAATAGACAAACTGAGTGGTACTGAATTGCAGTCAATAATGGAAACATTTGACGGTGGAAGCATACTCAAGGTAGTGGAGAAGAGCAGCAAAAAAAGCTCTGTCAAAGACTTGGCAGAGGACTTTGTGCTTTACGGGGCCCTGGCCGAGATATTTGCCCGGGCAACGGGATTCAACAAAGGGTTGGGAGGTTCAATGCATACCTTCTTTGCTCCATTCGGCAGTATGCCGAATAACGCAATTGTGGGGGGGAGCGCTGATATCAGTATGGGTTCAGCCCTTTATAAAAGGGTAAACAGGAAACCGGGTATCGTTATCGGGAATGTAGGTGACGCATCCCTCGGGTGCGGTCCGGTATGGGAAGCCCTTTCCTTCGGAGCTATGGACCAGTACAAAACACTGTGGGACAAGGATATAGGGGGTGCCCCTCCGTTTATGTTGAATATATTCAACAACTTCTACGGAATGGGCGGTCAGACCAGCGGCGAGACCATGGGTTACGGATATGCAGCACGAGTCGGTGCCGGGGTAAATGCAGAAAACATGCACTCAGAAAGAGTTGACGGTTTTAATCCCCTGGCAGTTGCCGATGCAGTCTCCAGGAAAAAGAAACTTCTCTTAGGGGGTGAGGGACCGGTATTTATGGAAACCATTACCTACAGACTTACCGGACATTCCCCTTCTGATGCATCATCATACCGGACTAAAGAGGAGCTGGATTCTTTTAAGGAACAGGACAGCCTCAAGGCTTACGGAACGTATCTTCTGGAAAACGGTGTCATTTCCGAGTCCGAAACAGGAGAAATGAAGGAAGCGATTGCCGAAAAAATGTCAAAAATCATGAAGCTGTCAATTGATGATGAACTATCGCCAAGGGTAAACGGAACATTTATCGAATCGGTAATGTTTTCCGGGGAAAGTAAAAGAGCTCTGGCCGGCGGAGAGCCGGAGGTTCTTATTCCGAAAGAGAAAAATCCCAGACTGAAACGGCTTGCAAAAAAGGAACGATATGCCTTTGACAAAAACGGGAAAAAATTCTCACCTGCAAAAACCTTCGCCATGAGAGATGCACTTTTTGAAGCAATGCTGGACGGATTTTATTCCGATCCCACCATGATTGCTTACGGCGAGGAGAACAGGGATTGGGGCGGAGCTTTCGGTGTATATGGAGGACTCACTGAGGCACTACCGTACCACAGACTTTTCAACTCTCCGATATCAGAAGCGGCTATTGTCGGCAGCGGTGTCGGATATGCCTTAAGCGGAGGCCGGGCGGTCGTTGAACTTATGTACTGTGACTTCCTTGGACGGGCAGGGGATGAAATATTCAACCAGATGCCTAAATGGCAATCCATGAGTGCAGGAGTACTAAAAATGCCTCTGGTTTTGAGGGTTTCGGTGGGTAACAAGTACGGCGCCCAGCACTCCCAGGACTGGACAGCCATTACCGCTCATATACCCGGTCTCAAGGTTATGTATCCCACAACACCCTATGATGCCAAGGGAATGCTGAATCTCGCATTGAGCGGAACAGATCCGGTTGTATTTTTCGAAAGTCAGAAACTCTACGGTATCGGGGAGATGTTCGAAAAAGAGGGAGTCCCCCGCAGCTACTATACCGTTCCGGAAGGAGAACCTGCTGTAAGAAGAACAGGTAACAATCTTACTATAATTACCATAGGGGCAACCCTGTATACGGCTCTTGAAGCGGCGGATGTGCTCAAGGAAACCTATGGAGTTGAATCTGAAGTAATAGATCTCCGTTTTATAAATCCGTTAAAGTACGAAAAACTGATAGAATCAGTTAAAAAAACCGGAAGAGTCCTTTTAGCATCTGATGCATCACAGCGGGGTTCCTTTCTCCATACGGTAGCATCAAACCTCGGCCGGCTTGCTTTTGATTATCTTGACGGACCTCCTGTTGTTGTCGGAGCACGAAACTGGATAACCCCTCCTGCAGAGATGGAAGATCTTTTCTTCCCGCAGAAGGAATGGCTGATCGATGCCGTGCATGAACAGATACTGCCTCTTCCAGGTCATACGGTGAGTACAATCCAGACAAACGGAGAGTTTCTCAGGAGGACCGGAGCAGGTGTCTAACACAATCGAAAAAGCGGAACAGGAATTAAACAGCCCGCTCCTTCAAAAGCGGAAGGATGCTTTACAGGTAATCGCAGAAGCTTATAAAAACGGGGTCATTGAATTCGGAAAGAATGAAGAGGTAAATAACCACGTTCATACCATGTTCTCCTTCAGTCCCTATTCACCCGCCGGAGCAGTCTACGGGGCGAAGAAAGCGGGGCTTCAGGCAGTGGGGCTCATGGATCATGATTCCATTGCAGGGGGGAACGAATTCCTCGAAGCTGCCTCACTTTTGGGGATCGGTTCCACAACGGGGTTTGAGATCAGGGTAAGCTTCAAGGATACCCCTTTCGGAGATCACCGGCTTAACAATCCCGATTCCACGGGGATAGCCTACATGGCGGTCCACGGAATCCCCCAAAAGAATTTTGCTAAAGCCCAGAAGTTCCTATCCCCGGTGCGGGAAGCAAGGAACAACCGTAACCGGGCGCAGGTGGATAAGCTCAATATCCTTATGAAAGAGTGGGGTTTGAGCAGGATTGACTTCGAAAAGGATGTCTATGGAATCTCGCAGGCTGCAGCCGGTGGTTCGATTACCGAACGGCATATTCTTTTTGCCGCTGCAGAAAAAATCACTGCGACATTCGGCAGGGGAAAAAAGGTTGCCGAATTTCTTAAATCTGCAGCAAAAGTGGAACTTTCAGATAAAGCTGAAAGGCATCTATCAGACCCGGACAACCCTCACTATCTGTACGATCTTCTCGGAACTCTCAAGATTAATGTTCTTCCCCGTTTTTTCATTCAGCCGAATGAAGAGGAGTGCCTTCCCGTTAAAGCAGTAGTAGATTTTGCCCTTCAGATAAAGGGTATCCCTACATACTCATATCTTGGCGATGTAGGGGAAAGCCCCACGGGGGACAAAAAAGCACAAAAGTTTGAGGATTCCTATATAGAACAGCTCTTTCCTGTTTTAAAGGAACTGGGGTTTAAGGCGGTTACCTACATGCCGCCGAGAAATACAAAAGAGCAGCTTTCCAGGGTTATCTCCCTCTGCGGTATGTACGGACTCATGCAGATAAGCGGTGTTGATATCAACTCCTCCCGTCAGAGTTTCAGCTGCCCCGAAGTGTTGCAGGATATGTTCAAACATCTGAACGATTCAACTTGGGCACTGATTGCCCACGAGAAACTGACCCAGTACAGGGATGACTATTCACTCCTTGACGGAAATAACAGATTTTCGCAGCTGCCCCTGGAAGAGAGGATAAAAAAGTATTCAGGATTCGGGAGGATACTTGATTTACATAAGCCTGTTCCCGGTAAGGAAATACTCATGGAGTTTACCAATGGATAAAAACAAAGAAACGGCCCTCGCTTTGCGGGGAATTCTAATAAAAAATGGAAAGACTGCCTTTGTCAGGTACAAAGGGAGTTTTACCGGCACCGAGCATGCCGTTTTCGAAAACCTGGAGCAGGCAGCCGGGAGTGAACTTTACGCTGAACTTTTACCGGAGATGCGGCGTAGCGGTTATGAGTTTACTGTGGGTGTTAAAGATGCCGGCTCCTTTAGTGTAACTGAATCCTACGATGACAGTGCAGAAAACGGGAGCCCTTCGGGGGTTGCCGTTGTAACCGGAGGTGCCCGGGGATTCGGAGCAGGGTTGGTGGAAGCACTTGCAGAAAAAGGATATTTTGTTTATGCAGCTGATATCAACCTGAAAGCTGCATTGGAGTTTGCCGAAAAGCAGAATTCCCGGGTAGGTTATACGGCAGTTGCAGGAATAGGGGTAAATGTTTCAGACGAAACTTCCGTTGAAAACATGATTGACACGGTAGTGGGGGAGTGCGGAGGGCTGGACCTTTTTGTAAGTAATGCCGGTGTTCTTAAAGCCGGAAGTGTTAAAGAGATGAGCCTGAAGGATTTCGGGTTTGTTACCGACGTGGATTACACCGGATTTTTTATCTGTACCAAGTTTGCTTCCAGAGCAATGGCAATAATGAATAAATACTGCTCCGGCAGCTATACCGATATTATTCAGATCAATTCCAAATCCGGTCTCCTTGGTTCAAAGAAGAATGGAGCCTATGCGGGAGCAAAGTTTGGAGGAATCGGACTGGTACAGAGTTTTGCTCTGGAGCTGGTGGAAGACAGGATCAAGGTAAACGCCATATGCCCCGGGAATTTTCTCGATGGGCCGTTATGGTCGGATCCGGAGAAGGGACTTTTTGTGCAGTACCTGAATGCAGGGAAGGTTCCCGGTGCAAAGAATATACAGGATGTACGAAAGTTCTACGAAGACAAGGTCCCTATGAGAAGGGGATGTACAATACAGGATGTGGTAAAGGCACTTTACTACATCATAGAACAGGATTATGAGACCGGACAGGCGCTGCCTGTAACCGGCGGGCAGTTAATGCTGCATTAGAACCAGGAGATTACGAATGAAAACAAAAGCGGTACGGCTTTACGGAAAGGAAGATCTTCGGTTGGAGGAGTTTGAACTTCCTCTTATCAAGAATGATGAAATCCTTGCAAAGATAGTTTCGGACAGTATCTGCATGTCATCATACAAAGCACAGAAACAGGGCCCCGGTCATAAAAGGGTTCCCGATAATGTAGCGGAGAATCCGGTAATAATCGGACATGAGTTCAGCGGAGAGATTGTTGAGGTCGGCAGCCGCTGGAGTTCACAGTTCAAGGCGGGGGATAGATTTTCAATTCAGCCTGCGCTTAACTACAAAGGGGGACTTGAAGCACCGGGATACTCCTTCAATTATATCGGTGGTGATGCAACCTACATAGTTATCCCGTCGGTGGTAATGGAAATGGGGTGTCTTCTCCCCTTCAACGGTGATGCCCACTTCATAGGCTCACTTGCAGAACCCATATCATGTATTGTAGGAGCGCTCCATGCAAATTATCATGTAAAAGCAGGCACATACATCCACGACATGGGGATCGTGGAAGGCGGCTCCATGGCACTTCTGGCAGGTGCCGGTCCCATGGGACTTGGGATGATCGATTGTACCCTCCATCGGGACAGACGTCCGTCTCTCCTCGTAGTAACTGATATTGACGATGTGCGGCTTAAAAGAGCCGCTTCAATCTATACAGCAGAAGATGCCGAAAAGGAAGGAATCAAGCTGGTTTATGTAAATACCAAAGATATTGACTCTCCGGTTGAGCATCTGAAGTCGATCAATGGCGGAAAAGGATTTGATGACGTGTTTGTTATGGTCCCGGTAGCTCCGGTGGTGGAGCAGGGAGATGCACTTCTCGGCAGGGATGGCTGTCTGAACTTTTTTGCAGGTCCCAATTCCCCGGAGTTTACAGCAAAAATGAATTTTTACAACGTTCATTATGAGTCCCATCATCTGGTGGGAACCAGCGGGGGGAATACCGATGACATGAAAGAATCCCTGGAGATGATGTCAGCAGGAAGAATTAACCCGGTTGCGCTGATTACCCATATCGGCGGGCTGAACAGTGTTGTCGAGACGACCAAAAATCTTCCGAATATACCCGGCGGCAAGAAGCTTATCTACACCCACCTCAGGCTTGAGCTTACAGCACTCGACGATTTTGCTGAAAAAGGTAAAACCGAACCACTCTTTGCAAAGCTAGCCGGGATTATAGCAAAAACAAACAATCTCTGGTCCCCGGAGGCCGAAACGTATCTGCTCGAGCACGCTGAATATATCTAATGAAGAATGATAAAGGGGGAAGTCTCCCCCTCGCTCCGGAACGGCTTTCCCAAACCGCATTCCCGGCTCCGTCCCCTCCGCCGGGCGGTTCGGGCCGTTCCTGTGCTGCCCCCTCTGTGGGAAAGCTGACTATAACTTTTGTTTTAAAAAATGTGAAATCGATGTTACGGTTACATTCTTATGTATTGGGAAACTTCCTTCTATTGGAGCAATAACATATGCTTCTGTTATGGAGAGATCTTTAAGGGAGTTCCAGAATCCCTTTGATAATCCGGGTGCAGTTGATGCCTTTATTTCTATACCGATAATTTTATCCCCCATTGTAAGTACCATATCCAGTTCAGCCCCTGCTGCTGATTTTTTCAGAAGCAGAAAGCACACTTCTCGGGAATAATTCGGGAACAACAAACGGGGTTAATTCGAGATAGAGTATTCTGCCCGCTAAAGTTTCACTGCTCTGTTTTATTAAATCCCTTGATGCAGATCCCCGTAACAGCAGTTGCCCGTTGTTCCCGTTTTTATCCAGGATTGTGCGCAAGACAGGAAAAAGATCCGGTCTTAGCTGGACTTCATCAATAATAACCAAATGATCCACATGTCCTTCAAAAAATAACAGTGGATCTGATAGTTTCACCAAGTCTGTATAATTTTCCAGATCAAAATAAAGTGAACCTTTAAAAAGTTTTTGTACATACTTGGCCAATGTTGATTTTCCGCACTGCCGGGGGCCGAGTAATACTACAGCAGGTGAGCTTTTAAAACAGTCAATCAACTAGTCAATAAATCTGTTTTAATAATGCTTCGTCTAATTGCTTCTGTATGCAGCAGACTTTCTGCCCTTGTAAATTGCAAGTAGAAATTGCAATTTACAAGGATAGCTGTTGGCAGCTTTTCTGAGGAGAGGTACGGGGCAAGCCACTGCTATTTACCGTACATTACTATATCCTGGCTTTTGCGTATTATCGCTCTTCCCTGGTCGATAGAGGATATTGCCCCTGCAGAGAGCTCCTGCACAAGAATGTTGCCAAGTGCGGTTGCTTCGGCCGGACCGGCGGAAACTTCGATGCTGCATGCTTCAGCTGTAAGCCGGCACAGAAGCCTTTCCCGGCTGCCGCCGCCAACAATATAAAGCCTTTTGTAGCTCTCTCCGGTAATTTGTTCAAGTGTGAAAATTGTTTTACGGTACGTTTGTGCAAGACTCTCAAATATTCCGCGCACTATCTCTCCGGCAGAATCGGGAACAGGCATTCCATGGTCCCTGCAGTAGCTTTTTATTCTTTCCGGCATTGGGTCGGAATCTGATGAAGGATGAAAGAAGAGGGCATTATCGGGATCTATTCTCCAATTGACAGGTCCGAAGGAGTCTGCCATTTCAGAAAGTTCCTCCCATGAATACTGTTTTCCGTGTCGGTCCCACCACCGCTTTGACTCCTGAAGAATCCACAGCCCCATTATATTTTTCAAAAGGCGGATGCCGCCGGATACAGTGCCCTCATTGGTCATATCAGCATTGAAGGTGTCGTCGTTTATGATAGGTTTGTCAGATTCTATGCCCAGCAGCGACCATGTCCCGCTGCTCAAAAAGATATTTCTATCTCCCTTTGCAACGGGAACTGCTGCAACAGCTGATGCTGTATCGTGGCAGCCCACGGCAGTAACATTAATTCTTGTTTCCGGATCTATCCCCAGTTCCGTCAGGATATCATCTTTGATCTGTCCCAAAACGGTTCCTGAGGGGACAATATCGTGAAATATTCTACGGGGGAGTCCCAGTTTGTCAATCATATCCCACGACCAGGTTTTCTCGTTCGGGTTGTAGAGCTGAGTTGTGGTTGCATGGGAGTATTCGTTTGCCATTACCCCGGAAAGCCAGTAGTTTAAAAGATCGGGTATGGACAGGTAGTGAGCTGCTGCATCAAGCATTTCAGGGTTATTTTTTTTATCTGAGGCAAGCTGGTAGAGTGTATTGAACTGGGCAAACTGAATCCCTGTAGTGCTGTAGATATCCCTTTTGGGAATTATCCTGAAGACTTCTTCCATCATGCTGTCAGTACGGTGATCACGGTACATGAAAGGAAATCCCAGAAGACGGCTGCTTTTGTCCAGCAGAACGTAGTCTACTCCCCAGGTGTCTATCCCGATACTTTTTATCTTATCTCCGTAAAGCTTTACAGCCTCCTTAATCCCTTTCTTGATTTCAGCGAATATATAAAGGATATCCCAGAAGTAACTCCCGTCTACATATTCATTTCTGGTTACAAATCTGTTTACTGTTTGAAACGATTCAAGATCTCCCGCTATAACTCTTCCGTTGGACGCTCCCAGATCAACAGCAATATATTTCGACATCAAAGTCTCCTTTTAACAAAAACTTTCATATTACTTTACCAATACTTGCATTATACTTGCATTTATAATTTTTTACAAGCATTGAGCAATGTAACGCTGTAGTTGTTGTCTTTTGTCCCAGTATATGGTAGTTTGTTTTTATGGGACAGAGCATTGTTTCTGAAATATACAGGCTATTCCCTACCCGGGAGTCCTGCCTCAGGTTTATTGAGGAAATACGGTGGAGCCATAAACCCCGGTGTCCTCACTGCGGAGCGGACAGAGTAAGTGAGCTGCCCAGGGAATCAAGGTACCACTGCAATAGTTGTAATACTTCGTTCTCCGTTACCGTAAATACTCTGTTTCATAATACCAGAATTCCTCTGCAGAAGTGGTTTTTGGCAATTGATATTTTTTCCAGAACCGAGAGAAAGATCAGTGTCAGAAAACTGGCTGAGATACTGGATGTCAACAAGAATACTGCATGGGCAATGAGCACCAAGCTTAAAAAAGCATTTAATGAGTACAGTGTTCTTTTTTCTGAGCTTGCCGAATACGGGAATAAGTTCTTACATGAGAGAGTTGAGGTGTAATTTTTTTTCGCATAAATCTACCATAAAGTGGGACAAGGAATTTTGTACAAATGAAAAAGAAGGTAATTATTGGAATGGATGCAGGTTCTGTGATGGTATCCTTTGTTGAAGTTGATCTTGATGGAACTATCCTGCATTCTGAATACAGGGCACATGGGGGAAAGCCGGCGGAAACCCTTATTGATATCCTGTCTAAAACAGATCTCTCTGCTGTAGCCGGAGCTGCAGCAACCAATTCGACTATGGATGTTCTTGACGGGGTTAAAAAGTACGACAATCGATTATCCGTAATTGCAAGTGCCAAACATTATTTTCCGGATATGGAAGCAGTCCTGAATGTAGGAGGAGAGAAATTCTTTTTGACTTCATTTAATGAGGACGGGAGTTACAGAAGTTTAAAATCCAACACCTCATGTGCTGCAGCAACGGGAGGATTTCTTGACCAGCAGGCAACGCGGCTTAATCTTGCCGGCAGTGCGGAGTTAAGTAAAAAAGCACTTTCCAATACAGGGGATATACCCAAAATTGCTTCACGATGCTCGGTTTTTGCAAAAACTGATATCATTCATTCACAGCAGGAGGGATATTCCATGGAAGAGATCTGCGATGGTCTCTGTCTCGGCCTTGCGAATAATATTGCAGATACCCTTTTGGAGAGTGAAGCGGAGTATTCAAACATAGTTTTTTGCGGAGGAGTTGCAAAAAACCGGGCTGTTGTGGAACACCTGAATAAAAGATTAAAGAATGATCTTCTTGTACATCCCCATTCACATCTTTTCGGTGCACTGGGAGCGGCATTGCTTCTTCTTGAAGAGGGAATAAGCGAGATTTCCGGAAGTTATACTTCCGCCTCAGTTCATAAACCGGAGGAAAAGGAGAAGGAATATTACTACGAACCGCTGCGGCTTTCTTTATCCGAGTATCCCGATTTTAGCGGAATTGAGCACTACAACTTCGGGCCCTCCAACAAAATGGCAGAGGTGGAGGTTGACATCTATAAAACCATTGGCCCGGATACCAATCCCGGCAGTGTCTACATGGGGATAGATATTGGATCTACCTCAACAAAAGCGGTTGTCATAGACAGTGATTTCACCCCTCTTGCCGGACTGTATACGAAAACTTCCGGCAGACCAATTCCTGCGGTTCAGAGCATCTTTGAAGCTCTGTCGGAGGTGGAGCGTAACAAGGGCATAACCTTTAATTTCGCTGCCGTGGGAACCACCGGATCAGGAAGGAAATTCATTGGAAAACTTATCGGAGCGGATCTTATTCTCGATGAGATAAGTGCCCACGCCCGGGCTGCGGTCGACCTGAATCCTGAAGTTGATACGATAATAGAGATAGGAGGACAGGACTCGAAGTTTACTACCTTGAGAAACGGGGTTGTTACTTTCTCCCAAATGAATACTGTTTGTGCTGCGGGAACCGGCAGTTTTATTGAAGAACAGGCCTTGAAGCTGGGGGTATCTCTAGATGAGTATTCCTCTCTGGCAGAGGGAGCACGAGCTCCTCTTACCAGTGACCGGTGTACCGTGTACATGGAGCGGGATATAAACCATTTCCTTAACCGGAACTATGCGGTAAACGAGATCCTTGCAGCTGCTCTTTACTCAGTGCGGGAAAATTATCTGCAGAAAGTAGCGACTGAAGGAAGTATAGGTACCCACGTGGTTTTTCAGGGAGCAACTGCAAAAAACAGAGCTCTGGTTGCAGCTTTTGAACAGAAGATACAAAAGCCTGTTTTTGTTTCAAAATACTGCCATTTAACCGGAGCTCTGGGCGCTGCAATCACTGCTATTGAAGAGATAGAAGGAGAAACAACCTTCAAGGGGCTGGGGATCTACAGAGAAACAATCCCTGTACGCTCGGAAACCTGTAACCTCTGTTTGAATCACTGCCGTATCCGGGTTGCTTCGGTGCAGGGAGAGGAGGTTGCATACGGGTTTCTCTGCGGCAGAGACTACGCAACAAAAAAGTATGTAAAAAGGGAGAAAGTTCCTTCACTTCTGACAACAAGAAAAAAGGTACTTTCAAATCTGGAGATTCCGGAAAGGAACAGGGGGTATAATGAATCGAAACCAGTTGTGGGACTTCCTGCGGGGCTTCAGGTTTTCGAGGAACTGCCCCTGTGGAAGAGGTTCTTTTTTGAATGCGGAATAAAAACGGTAACAACGGAAAACATAAAATCTCCCATATCATACGGCAAGGAGTTGTCGGGGGCTGAATTCTGTGCTCCAATGACAGCATACTATGGGCATGTCCGGGCTGCTGCCGAAAAGTCGGATGTAGTCTTCCTTCCCCATTATCTGGAAAACAGAAGGGATCAAAAAAATCCCAAAAGACTGCGGAAATACTGTTACTATAGTCAGTTCAGTGCTGTTGTCACAAGTACCATGGAGATAGAAGGTAAAAAGATAAAAAGTATTCGGCCGCTGATAGATTACAAAAACAGTAGTCTCAAGATAAAGTATGAACTGCATAAAGCACTGAAAGAATACTTCCCGGAGATAGGCTTTTATACTGTTTCAAACGCCTATGACACAGCAGTAGAATACTACAGCAGAGTAAAGAGAGCTGTAAAAGGGCTTTTTACTCTGCCCCGGGAGGGGGAGCTCAAGGTATTGTTAACCGGAAGACCCTATACAGTATTGTCAAGTACCATGAACAAGGGGATTCCTGAATTCTTTGCGCAGCTTGGAGTGGAAACACTTTTCCAGGATTCCCTTCCGGATATAGATACTGAAAAGGACGTTGACAAGCTGCTTGACCTTTTCCATTGGACATATGCTTCGGTAATTCTTGAAGCGGCGGACTTTGCTGCCCATACCGAAGGGCTGTATCCTGTTTTTGTTACTTCCTTTAAGTGTTCTCCCGATTCCTTTGCCCTGGAGTATTTCAAGCGGATAATGGATAATAACGGAAAACCGTATCTTATCCTGCAGATTGATGAACATGACTCCAACGTAGGTTATGAAACCAGAATTGAAGCAGGAGTCCGTGCATTCCGGAATCATCTTAAATCCGCTTCAAAGCTTAATACCGGGATTGTAAAACTGCCTGTAGCTCCGGAGGTACATACTTCTTTAAAGGGGAAGACCTTGCTTCTTCCCAACTGGGACCCCCTGGTTATTCCGCTGGTGGCGGCTAATTTAAGAAACGTCGGGATAGATGCAAGGGTTCTTGAAGAGACCCCCAGAATGATAGCTTCGAGTATGAAGATGAATACCGGACAGTGTATTCCGGTAAACGTCATAGCTCATGAGTATGTGGAGTATATAAGGAATCATGATCTTGATCCGGCCGGGACAGCGTTATGGATGGTGAAATCGGGCTGGTCCTGTAACATCACCATGTATCCTGCATTCATTAAAAGTCTGATTGAGAAAGAAGGTATACCCGACGCCGGGATATATACCGGTGAACTGACCATGGTGGAGATCAGTCCGATTGTTTCGATCAAAACATACTTTGCCTACATGTTCGGTGGAAACCTGAAAAAGATTGGCTGCATGATCCGTCCCTACGAAATACATAAAGGGGAGACAGACCGGGTCATAGCGGAGGGAGCCGCAATTCTTGAAAAAGCGTTCCTCGGGGAATACGGCTTTCTTGAAGCGGTAAAGATGATCATAGCGAAGATAGATGCTATTCCCCACCGGAAAACATACCGCCCCAAAGTTGCTATTTTCGGTGACCTTTACATCAGGGATAACGAAGTAATAAACCAGAACCTTATCAAATACATTGAAGATGCCGGAGGAGAAGTCCTTCTGACACCGTACAACGAATATGCCAAGATCATCAGCGGTGCATTTTTTAAAAAATCGATAAAAAAGCTCAATTTATCGCAGGTTGTGATCTTCAAGACCCTTCTCGGATCCATGGAGCTTTTGGAGAGCAGGTATCAAGGTTATTTCAGTAAATATGTGGGGGAACCGGTACATTCAAGAAATCCGATGGTTGAGGAAGAACTTGCACGGTTTAATATAAGGATTGAACAGGAGGGGGAAAGCTACGAGAACATCCTTAAGATCTTCAAAATTCTCAAAAAACATCCGGATGTATCACTTTTTATCCAGACTAATCCTGCTTTCTGTTGTGCCTCCCTTATAACAGAAGCAATGGGTAAGGAGATAGAAGCACTTACCGGCGTTCCTATCCTTTCCATCACCTATGACGGCACCGAGTCCGATAAGAACGATGTAATAATTCCCTATCTGAAGTACGCTCAGCTGAATCAGAAGCAGGAGGATTCCACCGAATCGGACATGATCGTTGGAAGTAAAGGCCTCTAGAGCCCAAGAACAATCAAGGCTGCCTGAGGCAGCCTTGATATTCTTTTTTAGTGGGGTTACATTCCGAAACTAAAGCTGGCACTGTTCGTTCTTAAGGAGATAAAATTTCCCCTCAAGGCAGAGGTATTACCCAGATTGAATACATAAACGTAATTCGGATCAGTGGGATCATAGATCTTTACATCCCCGTTGAAACCGTTGATTACCATTTTGACAGGAACAATAACACTCATATTCTCTTCTGTCAGAAGATAAACGTACTGGTTAAGGTCAATATCGGCAACAAGTTCCATTTTGCTGTTTGATAAGCTTTTGTAAACTTGAGCACTCAGCCCTTTGGTAATACCTTTTGCATTCTCATCGTAGTTAAGCCATAGGAGGTATGATTTCCCGTTACCCCAGGCTTTACCTTTTGCGGGTTTGTCTACGAAAACATGAATACCAAAACCTGCATGAGCATCATCCTCAGCACCTTTTTCATACCTGACATTAAACTGATATGTTACGATACCTGACTGAGGGAAGGGGATATCCACCCTGGCCATGCCTGCTTTCAGATCATTCTGGACTAATCTGTCTCCGACTAAACTCCATTGTCCGTAAGCATAATGATAACCGGTGGTTGAAAGGCTCAGGCTGTACAGCGGTAAAATCATGATCACAGACAATAGGGCTACTAATAGAATTAATCTTTTCATACCGTCTCCTTGTCTCTATTATATTGTTCTATTATTCTACGCCCGTTTTAGTAATATCACAAGGAAAAAAATTATTAAACTATCATTCAATACCGTTCCTGGTGGTTTGCTTATACGATGACTAAAGCACATTGGAGATTTTAAAACAAACAGATCCAACGCAAAAACGATCAAAAAAAGTATTTGAATATACAAATAAAATTAAACTTGATCAAAAAGCCGGCTTGCTGTATAATGACGATCAGCAATTAACACAATATTACTATAGTAACAGCAATAAGGATGTGGTTTTTTGCAAAAAAATTGTTAAGGAGAAAAAAATGAAAAGAATTGTGATTCTTCTTCTCGCTGTAACCATGCTTGTTCCGGCATTGTTTGCCGCAGGTAAGGAAGAAGAAAAAGCTGTCAAGGTGGATGCAGATGCCCCTGTAACTATTGAGTTTTGGCATGCAATGTCAGGAACCCGGATTGAATTGATACAGGGTATTGTTGATGAGTTTATGAAAAAGAACCCCAACATTACCGTAAAGGTTCAGTATACAGGATCATATAATGATACGCTGAACAAGGTTAAGTCAGCTGTAAAAGCCGGTAATGCACCGCAGGTATTTCAGTCCTACGATGTAGGAACTCTCGGACTTATCTACAGTGGAATTATTACTCCGGTGGATGATGCTGCAAAAGAATTTAATCTTCCCATAAAGTGGGATGATTTTTTTACTCCGGTACAGAGTTACTATAAATATCAGGGCAAGCATTATTCAATGCCTTTTAATTCTTCAACCCCTCTTATTTATTACAACAAGACTTTGTTTAAAAAAGCAGGGCTGGATCCTGAAAATCCCCCAAAAACCTACGCTGATATCCGGAAGGCTGCTGTAGCTCTTAAGAAAGCCGGTATTAAAACTCCTGTTACCTGGAACCTTCATTCATGGTATTTTGAACAGATGATCTGTCTCCAGGATGCACCTTTTGTAAATAATGACAACGGCCGCGGCAAAGAACTTCCTACAAAAGCTCTCATTAACGGAGAAGCAGGGAAGAAGGTCCTTGACTGGTGGGTAGGAATGGAAAAAGACGGTCTTTTTCTTGATGTTGGCCCTGGCTGGTCAAATCACCGTGCAGCATTTGTTTCAGGTGAAGTGGCAATGGTTATGTCCTCGTCTTCCGATGTAAATCTGCTTACCAAAGGTCTAAAGGAAAAAGGATGGGAAATGGGAACAGGTTATATCCCCCGTCCAGAAGGAGCAAAAGGCGGAGTTGCAATCGGCGGCGGTTCTTTATGGATGACCAATACAGGAACACCTGAACAGCAGCTCGCTGCGATAAAGTTAATTGAATATATTTCCAGTGACGAGCCTCAGATTAAATGGCACAAGGGAACCGGGTACTTCCCTGTCCGCAAGACAGCTATGGATAAATTAAAAACTGCAGGATGGTTTGAAGAGAATCCAAATTATCTGACAGCTTTTAACCAGTTGCTTGACAGCCCGGAATCACTCAATACCGCCGGCGCACTCCTTGGAGTTTTCCCGGAAGCCCGGTCAATCATTCAGTCTGCTATCCAGGAATGTTACGCAGGAAAATCTGTTCAGCAGGCACTCGATGAGTCAGCTGCAAAGATTGATGCTGCAATGGCTGAATGGAATACTGTAATAAAGCAGTAACTTTATTTACAAAGGGGGTGTTCTTTTCTGAACACCCCCTATTTTTGATGAAAGGATGATTTATGAAGCAGTCAACTTTTAAAGCTGATGTATTGCCTTATGTTCTTCTGCTGCCTACTTTTATTATTTTAATTGTATTTTTATTCTATCCGGCAATTGAAACATTCCGGTTGAGTCTATTTACCGTTCACCCCTTTACCGGAGCAGAACGGTTTGCGGGTTTGTACAATTTTAAAAATATTTTCACCAATAGTGAGTATCTACACAGTTTTGGTATTTCTTTTCTTTTTACCTTGGCTGTAGTACTGCTGGGTCTTGCTTTCAGTATGATGATCGCACTCCTTTTGAACGAGCGGATAAAAGGTATGAAATATTACCGTTCATTTCTGATATGGCCCTATGCTCTTTCTCCGGCTATTGCCGGTGCGCTCTTTAACTTCTTGTTCAATCCCGCAAATGGAATTATCGGCTATTTTACCGGGCACAGAACATGGCTGACAGAAGGTTCTACGGCGTTTCTAATTATTATTTTAGCCGCAGTCTGGAAAAACCTTGGGTACAATATTGTATTCTATCTTACTGCCTTGAGGAATGTTCCCCGGGATGCTTTAGAAGCTGCATCGATAGACGGGGCAGGTCCGGTGCGCAGATTCTTTTCCATTACCTTTGCATTTCTTTCACCAACCACCTTTTTTCTGCTCGTTATGAATACGACATATGCATATTTCAGCAGTTTTGGACTTATTGACGTCCTTACCGAGGGCGGACCTGCACGGTCAACAAATATATTGATCTATCAGCTGTACCGGGATTTCTTTGTTAACTCCAAAACAGGATATGCAGCAGCAGAGAGTCTGGTTTTGTTCCTTCTTGTTGTCGGCATAACTGTTTTGCAGTTTCAAACTACAGAAAAAAAAGTTCATTATCAGTAGGAGCATCAGATGAAAAGAACAAAGATTCAAACACTTGCAATACACGCCCTTTTAGTTTTGGCTGTTTTTATTATCTGTCTGCCGGTAATTCTTTCCCTTTCCATCAGCACACAGTCGGAAACTCAGGCTCTTTCCTTTCCTCCGCGGCTTATTCCCAGCAGTCATTTGGTTTCGAACTACAAAACTGCCTGGAACACGGTTCATCTTGGGCGGATGATGTTCAATTCTGCATTTATCGCAATATCAGTTACCATAGGTAAGGTTATCATGAGTCTATTGGCAGCTTTTGCTTTTACTCATTTTGAATTCAAGGGGAAGAACCTGCTTTTTTTCCTTATCCTTATATCACTTCTTCTCCCCGTTCCAGTGCGGATTGTAGCACTTTTTAATGTTGTAGGAAAATTGGGATGGCTGAACCATTATGCAGGACTCATTGTCCCGTTCTGGGCATCTGCTACCGGTACATTCCTTTTTATTCAGCGGTTTAAAACAGTCCCTTCCGAACTTATTGATGCATCCAAGATGGACGGGTGCCGGCCGATGCAGTATTTCTTCAGGATACTGCTTCCTCTGACGAAGAGCACAATCGGTGCCCTGTCGGTTATCGAGTTTATCTATATTTGGAATCAATATTTGTGGCCGTTGATGGCTACTAATTCCGATAATATGAGAGTCGTGCAGATTGGGATAAAGATGCTCATGAATGCAGAATCCAGTAATAACTGGGGTGTTATTATGGCTGGTGTTGTACTAACCATGATTCCGCCGCTGGTAGTATTCTTTGTCATGCAGGACAGCTTCATGAAAGGTTTTGCATTGCAGAGTGAAAAATAACGAGAAAATCCGGGAGAATAATAATGGGAACAGGAAAAGGCTTTGGCAAGACAATACTCATCGGGGACCAGTTTGTACTCTGGGGAATCCCCGCAATTCTTTCAGCGATACCCTTTGAAACATATTGTACCGTAAAAAGATTATCATCCGGTTCCGGATGGATAGTGGAAGATAACAGAATTGAAGTCCCCGGTTACAAAAAAGCAAAAGAACAGGACAGTATCGCCTCTTTTAACCGGATGGTGAAAGTAATGGGGCTGGATCTTGAGAAAAATCCCATCAAGATCACGGTTTCCGGTGATCTGCTTGCGGGAAGCGGTGTCGGTGCCAGTGCAGCTATCTGTGTGGCATTCGCTCGAGCGTGTAATGAGGAATTTAATCTCGGTCTTGATATCCTGGACATTAACCATGTTGCATGGGAAGGTGAGTTCGGGTATCACGGGCTTCCGAGCGGTTTGGACAATACTGTTTCCACGTATGGCGGAGTTATCCAATACTGGATTAAGGACAATGTAAAACAGTTTAAACGGATTGAAATGAACGAACCGGTGGAAATTGTTCTGGGCAACAGCGGCGTTACAGCCAATACAGCTGCATTAAAAGGGTTCCTGGAAGAACAGGAAACGAGTAATCCTGCTCTATTCAACAAACGTCTTGATAGTATAAGGGATCAGGTAAAAGGCCTTGAAAAAGCCCTTTCTCAAGGCGACCTGAAGGAAACCGGGAGAATTATGAGTGCCAATCACGAGATTTTGATAGAAATGGGACTCTCTCATGAAAGATTGATTCATTTATGTAATCTGGCAAATTCTCTTGGTGCATACGGATCTAAAGTTACCGGGGGAGGAAGAGGCGGTTACATGCTGGCTCTTACTCCGGGCAAGGAACTGCAGGATAAAGTAGCTTCAGCTTTTGAAGCTGAAGGAGTTCCGACCATACGGACTACCATCGGCGGAAAACCGACTGATAATACTGCATTCCAGATTCTGAAATAATAATTACTTTGCCGGGATTGTTATACTGATTTTTGTCCCTCTTCCCGGTGTGCTTTCCACTTCCATATGGCCGTCATGAGCTTCTATTACATTTTTAACAATAACCATTCCAAGCCCTGTTCCTCCGCTTTTTGAAGAGGAGTAGAAGGGTTCAAATATGTGCTTCATGGTTTCTTTATCCATCCCTTCTCCGTTATCCTGAACAATAAAGGTAATAAACGAGTGATCTTCCGTAACAGAAATACTGAAGATTCCCTTTTTCCCCATTGCTTTCCGGGCATTTTCAGCGAGATTCATCAATACCCGGAAAAACCTTTCATAATCCAGAAGAACAGGGTTTTTGCAGGAGTTTTCAAACCTGAGATTGATATTTTTATTTGCAAACCGGCTTTCTATGGAGGTTTTAAGCCGGGAAAGAAAATCATCAATATTTACTATATTCATGTTCAGTCTGATATCGCCCCTGGAATAGTCGAGCAGTTCATTTGCCAGGTTATTGAGCCGTTCAACCTCGTTGTGTATGTTGGATATGTATTTTATTGTCCTCTCCGGAAGGGATTCATCCCCTTTCAGCATCTGGGCATAGGCCTTTATAATTGATATGGGATTTTTCAGGTCGTGAAGTATCATGGATGAAAATTTTCCCAGGTTGGAAAAACGTTCCTGCCTGATAAGTTCTTCCTGCGCTTCTCTCAGGTTTTTATTAGCAATTTCAAGTTTTTCGTTCTTTGCCTTAAGATCTTCCAGGAAGGTTTCATTGCTTTTCCGTACCATTGCAGAGAGTGAACGGATGATAGAAAAAGCAACAGTGGCTTTTTCAC
>Ga0164318_10001114_pt1 | contig 23190 bp, 19 predicted proteins | sample GuaBasSedimGuay9_FD_113734 | JGI IMG/M metagenome (GOLD analysis project Ga0164318, IMG submission 113734) | Subseafloor sediment microbial communities from Guaymas Basin, Gulf of California, Mexico - Guay9, Core 4571-4, 0-3 cm | ecosystem: Environmental > Aquatic > Marine > Hydrothermal vents... | reverse complement strand
TTATCACCTGTTTTTGATCTTTTGTGAGTTCAAATGGCAAACTATTAACAAATTTTCTCAATAATCCTTTGGATTCTTTAAATGCAATCCCTTTTTGTTTATGTGTTGTTTCATATTTTAAATTTAATATTAGCTTTAATAAAAATGCTTCTTGAAAATAGAATCTATATTTTGCTTTTTTTATTTCTTCTTCTGTGTTTGGGAAGTGAATTTGTTTAAATGCTTCTTTTATATTTAGTAAATTAAGGCTTGAAATTATATTTTTAGGTAAAATTTCATTGAATTTAAGAGTTTTTTGATTGAGAATAAATTTTATGCTTTTTCTAATGAAATTTTGGGAGATGTAAGCTTTTTCTAATTCTTGCGAATATGGATATATGGGAACTATAGTTGCAATTTCGTTTATATCATCTTTTTCTGTGATAATTTGGTATTCTGGATGGATAATTTGTTTGCCTTTATAAAATGTGACTTTTCCAGTAACAAACAATGTCATTCCTGTTTTGAAAATTTTTTCAAAAAAAGATAATTTATTAAAGAAAATGCAGTTAACAATTCCTGTATGATCGAATAAAGTGACCACCAGACGTTGTTTATTATATGTTATTTTTTTGACTGAATATATTTTTCCAATGAAATTAGCCTCTGAATTTACCTTCAGTAAGCTTATAGGTAAAATATTTTGTTTATTTATATATTTCCTTGGGAAGTAATATAATAGATCTTCAATAGTATTGATGCCGATTTTTTTAAAAGCTTTAGCTCTTTTGTTTTTAATATATTTAATTTCTGAAATATCTGATTTCAAAGAGATCATATAATAGTATTTGTCGGGATTACAGTATTTTTAGGTATTATTACAATGTAATCTCTTATATAGTATAAATCAGAATCATAATCTTTTATATTATTTTTATTAATTATTTTTACATTTCTTTGAATCCAGACATTTTTGTCAATAATAGCATTTTTAATTATAACATTTTTGCCAATTCCAATTTTGGGATGATATCTTTTATTTACAAATAGATTTTGAATTTTTTCAGGATATTTATCAATTCCCATTATTATTGCATTTTCAATAATAGTATTCTCACAGATGATAGATCGTAATCCTATAACACTATTTTTTATAACACTATCTTTAGCAACTGAACCTTCTGTTATTAGGGCAGAATCTACATGAGTATTGATAAGTTTTGCTGGAGGTAAATGCCTTACATTTGTATATAATGGTTGGCTCATATTGTATAATGAGAAGTCTGTAGCAATTTTTGTTAGATTAAGATTTTCGTGATAAAAACTTTTTATTGTTCCAATATCATTCCAGTATCCTTTGAAAATATAGCCAAATACTTTATATTTATTTAAAGTGTCTGGTATTATGTCGTGACCAAAATCTGTTTTATTTGTATTGTACAAAACTTCTTTTAAAATTTTAAAATTAAATAAATAAATTCCCATTGATGCTAAAAATGGTTTTTTAGAATCTATGGGGAAACTGCTTAAGTTTTTAAGTTCATTTTTCGAAGGTTTTTCTTTAAAAGTAGTAATCCTTCCTTCTTGATTAAGTTGCATTATACCAAATGAATGAGCATCTTCTTCACTGACAGGTAGGGTACATATAGTAATATCTGCTTTATTTTTTTTATGAAAATTTAGTAATTCTTCAAAGTCCATTTTATACAATTGGTCCCCGGATAGTATTAAAACATATTTAGCATTTGAATCTTCGATATGAACAATTGATTGTCTTACTGCATCAGCTGTTCCCTGAAACCATTCAGTGTTTTCATAAGTTTGTTCAGCTGCAATTAAAGAAACAAAACGTTTAGAGAAGCTATCAAATTGATATGTTAAATTTAAATGTCGGTTTAATGATTCAGAATTAAATTGAGTTAATACATATATTTTTTGAACTCCTGAATTTATACAATTAGAAATAGGTACATCTATTAATCTATATTTGCCACCAAATGGTACTGCTGGTTTTGAGCGGTTTTTTGTTAATGGAAATAGTCTTGTTCCTTTTCCTCCTCCTAAAATAACAGCAGCCACGTCTTTAATCATATTTACCTCCTTTTGGAATGTGCTATTTTAATAATAATATTAATAAACTAAATTTCAAAATAAAAAATTTAAAATTAATCTATTATATAAAGATATTTTATTTTGTAAGTATATATTTTTATAAATTTTTTGTATAGATTAAATTAAAAAAATATTTTATTAATGAGAAGAAATGTTATAAATAAAAAAGCCGACAAAAATATATTTTGCCGGCTCTGGAATATTATATTTTTGCTAATTTAATTTAAAATAAAAGCAATAATCATCACTATTATAGTAAGTATCATAAAAATTATTGTCAGAGGAGATATTCTTGTTTTTTCAGCAATCATAGCCTTAACGTGTTCTCTATGCTGTTGTATAGTATCTTCTATTGTAACAATCCCTTCAGGTTTATAGATAACTTTAAAAATTTTAATCTTTGGAGATTTTTTAATATAGGTTGAATCATCTAATTGATAATAATTTGCACCTATTGCTACAAATTTATATTTACCCGGTTGTAAGTATCCTCTTCTTCTCCTTAAATTATAGCTCTTATATATTCTAACTTTTTTTGGAACTTCGAGCCAGTTTTGTTTATAGATTTCTTCTTTAGCTAAAGTTTTATTTGATACTATAAAGGTATAAATTAAAATAAATCCTAAAAGTATTTTTTTCATTTATTTCCTCCTTGGTTTTTTGCTAATCTATAATAAGAATAAAATGTAGCTTTTGTCAAGGAAATATTTTAGAATAAATAAATATAACTTGACTTTCAATATTATTTTTTATATTTTTTTATCTAATGAAAAAAAGTAAAAATTTAAAAAAAGAATATGAAAAAAAAAATTCCAATATAGAAAATTTATTAGTTAGGGCAAGAATTAGTTATCAAAATAAGAAGTATTTAATAGCATTGCAAGATGTTTATAAAATTTTGCATATTGAACCTGATAATATAGCGGCGTTATCATTACTACGAGATATTTATCTTGATAGTGACAGGTATAAAGAAGCTAAGCAAGTGTCAGATAGACTGGTGCAAATTGATGAATCCTTTGATAGTTTATTAAAACATGGGAGGATTTTAATTTTTTTTGGTTTTTTACCAGAAGCATTGGAATATTTACAGAAGGCTGAAACATTAGATTCCAGTAATCCGGAATTACTTTTTTCTATGGGATTTGTTTTATTAAATCTTAATGAAACAGATAGAGCTTTAAAATATTTAATGCAATTGTGGGAAAGAGGTATTTATTTTAAAGGGTTAGGGCTTTTTATTGGGGAGATATTATATGAAAAATTTAAAATAGAAGATGCTATTTTAGTTTTAGAACGCAGTTTGCAATATGAAGAAGATAATCTTGATATTATTGGTTTATTAGGGGATTGCCATTTACAATTGTCACATTGGTCATCTGCTTTATGGTATTATAAGCTTGTGGAAAAGATAAGAACAAATGATTATAAATTAATGAGATCTATTGGATGGGTCCTTTGTAATATGAATAGTTATACAGAAGGCATAAGATATTTGAAAAAAGCTATTAGTATAAATCCTGATTATATAGAGGGTTTTATAACATTAGCTATTGTTTATTTGAATTTAAATAAGCAAAAGCTTGCGTATGATTTGATTAAAAAAGTTAGGGAAAAAGATCCAGATAATGAATTTGTTAAGAAATATATTAGATTATTTGATGATAAAAAAGAATAGTGTAATTTTTTTTATATTTTTTTCTTTGTATTCTTTATCGTTAGCGGATTTAGTAAAAATGAAAGTAGTAGAAAGTAGGATGATAGGTATTAAAGTTTATGGAAAACATCATGTTTTATTACCAGGGTATTTGTGGAAAAGTTTAGCGGATAAAGAATATGTTATTTATTATCTTGATAATGATGAAGTTTCAATTACAGATAAAACAACAGGAAAAGTTTTTTTTATAAAGGATAGACAGAATTTTGATTTTTTTCTTGATGATAAGGATTCTTATTTTGTTATTGAAAAACAAGCCTTTGTTGGGCATTTGTTGTTTAAAATAGGGAATAAGACTATAACTGTAATTAATAATTTATCTCTTAGAGATTATTTGTATGGGGTTGTTACTGCTGAGATTGGTGATAATCTTGGGAAGAAGGATTTGGAGGCAGCTAAAGCGCAAGCAGTTATAGCGAGAACTTATTATTTATATCAAAAGAGTAAATATTTTGGAGACTATATTATTGAGAATAGTAGTAAAAATCAAAATTATTTATATAAACGTAAATATTCGAAATATGTGATGGATGCTGTTAATTCTACATCGGATGAGGTACTTTTTTACAAAAATGAGTTAGTTATGGCGGTTTATTCTGCAGATTGTGGTGGTTATCTTGCATCATCTGAAGAAGTTTGGAGTAAAGAAATTCCGTATCTTAAAGCTAAATGGGATGGATTGGATTTTTATTCTGAGAATTGTTTGCACAATAAAAAACATTTTTATAAATTGAAATTTTCGGTTAATGAACTTGAGAATATTTTAAAGAAAAATTTATTTAATAGTCCCAAGGAACAGTTTCGTACTATTTATATAAAAAGTAGGACGTCGAGCGGTAGAGTAGATTCTTTAATTATTTATTCAAATTTAAAAAAATATATTGTAGAAAAAGAGAAAATTAGATATATTTTTAAGAGCAGGAGAGTGAAAACAGGATTGCCGTCAAGGTTATTTTCAATTTATTATATTTATGATGATAATAAATTATCGCATGTAGTTTTTGCAGGTACAGGTTATGGACATGGAGTTGGATTATGTCAGCATGGTGCTTTATTTTTAAGCGAACAAGGTTTTGATTATAAGAGTATTTTATCTTTTTATTATCCAGGTACCACTCTGAGAAAAATTTTTAAAGGAGGAAGAAAATGAGAAAAATATTTTCTTTAATTTTGGGAGTTTTTATATTGTTTGTATTTGTAAATTTGGGTTGCTCTAAAAAAGTAGAAAAAAAAGATGAGTTAATTAATTTACAACCGCCAACAGTTCCTGTTGATACTGTAAAACAAGAACCTACTCTTGATTTGAATGAAGTTAAAGAAGATACTATTGTTAAAGAAGGCTCTGTTGAAAAGGTAGAAAATACAATAACAGGAGAAATTGAGTCTCCAAAAGTTCCAGAGCAGATTGTAACAGTATATAGGGTTCAAATTCATGCTTTTCAGGATGAACAGTCAGCGACAATTGCTAAGAAAAAAGCAGAAGAGATTTTAAATACAAAAGTTTATATGGACTATATAAATGGATGGTATAAATTAAGAGTCGGTGAATTTATGAATAAGCTTGAAGCAGAAGACTATAGAGAATTATTAACTAAGAAAGGCTATAAAGATGCCTGGGTTGTTGAATGTAAGGTGAAAAAATAAAAAATTGTATGGAGGATTCTGATATATGCAAGATATTCCTAAAAAGTATGATCCGTCTAAAGTCGAAAGAAAATGGTATGAATATTGGGAAAAGCACAAACTATTTCATGCAGAAGTAGATGAAACTAAAAAACCGTTTACTATTGTAATACCGCCTCCAAATGTTACAGGTGTATTACATATGGGGCATATTTTAAATAATACGTTACAGGATATTTTGATTCGCTGGAAAAAAATGCAAGGGTATAATGCAGAATGGCTACCTGGTACCGATCATGCTGCAATTGCCACCCAAAATGTTTTGGAAAAGAAATTGAAAAAAGAGGGTAAAACTAAAGAAGATTTGGGAAAAGAAAAGTTTATTGAACTATTCTGGGATTGGAAAGAGCATTCAGGAGGCACTATTATAAAGCAGTTGAAATACCTTGGTGCAGCTTGTGATTGGGATAGAGAAGCCTTCACCATGGATGAAAATCTTACAAGAGCTGTGCAAGAAGTTTTTATCAGACTTTATAAAAAAGGACTTATTTATAGAGGAAAATATATAATTAATTGGTGTCCAAGATGTCATACTGCATTAAGTGATGATGAAACAGAATATAAAGATAAAAAATCACATCTGTGGTATATTCGATATCCATTTGTAGATGAGCCTGATAAGTATATTGTCGTTGCTACAACAAGGCCTGAAACTATGCTTGGTGATACTGCTGTTGCAGTTAATCCAAAGGACGAGCGGTATAGTAAATATATTGGTAGGAAATTGCGATTACCCTATATTAATAGGGAAATTCCTATTATTGCTGACACATTGGTTGATCCAGAATTTGGTACAGGTTGTGTAAAAGTTACACCTGCACATGATCCCAATGATTTTGAAATGGGAAATAGGCATAATCTTGAAAGGGTTGTGGTAATTAACACTCATGGTGTAATGAATGAAAATGCAGGAGATTTTAAAGGCCTTGATAGATTTGAAGCTCGAAAGAAATTAGTGGAATGGCTAAAAGAAAATGGTTTTCTTGAGAAAATAGAAGATTATGAGCATAGTGTCGGCCATTGTTATAGATGTGATACTGTAATTGAACCGTATCTTTCGGAACAATGGTTTGTTAAAATGGAACCGATTGCAAAGCCTGCTATTAAAGCTATAGAAAATGATGAGATTAGATTTTTTCCTAATAGATGGAAGAAAGTTGCCTTAAATTGGTTGTATAATATCAGGGATTGGTGTATTTCGAGACAGATTTGGTTGGGACATAAGATACCAATTTGGTATTGTGAAAATGGCCATGTTCAAGCTTCTATTGATGAACCGAGCTTTTGTCCAGAATGTGATTCAAAAAAATTTACTCAGGATCAGGATGTTCTGGATACATGGTTTTCATCATGGTTATGGCCTTTTTCTACATTTGGTTGGCCTGAGAAGACAAAGGAATTGGAATATTTCTATCCAACAGATACTCTTGTTACAGATCCGGGAATTTTGTTTTTCTGGGTAGTAAGAATGATTATTGCAGGTTTTGAATTTATGGGTAAAAAACCTTTTACAGATGTGCATTTGCATGGCGTTGTTTGTGATGAACTTGGTCGTAAAATGAGTAAATCCCTTGGTAATTCACCTGATCCATTAGAATTGATCGCTAAATATTCCGCAGATGCAGTTAGATTTTCTATTATTTTTTCTACTCCTCCCGGACAGAATACTTTATTTTCTGAAAAACAAACTGAAATGGGTAGAAATTTTACAAATAAAATCTGGAATGCTTTTAGATTACTTCTAATGAATGTGGAACATTTTGATATTAGTAATTTTAATTTAGATTTTAAAAAATTTTCATTGGCTGATAAGTGGATTCTTCATAAACTAAACCAAACAACTAAAGAAATAAATTATTATTTAAAAGAATATAAATTCAATGAAGCAGAACATTCTATCTATGATTTTATATGGAAAAGTTATTGTGATTGGTATCTTGAAATTGCAAAACAAAGATGGTATAAGCCAGAATCAGAATATGATGCCAATCTTGCAAGATATTTAGCAATTTTCGTACTATACAATTCTATTAAACTGCTACATCCTTTTATGCCATTTTTAACTGAACAAATATGGCAAATTTTAAAAGAAAAGCATTTATTGCCAGAAGGAGTTAATTTGGCTTCTATTATGGTTGATTCTTATCCTCAATTTGATGATAAATTTGTATTTGAAACTGCTGTAGAACAAATGAATTTACTTATAAATACTATAATTCAAATTAGAAATATTAGAGCAGAAAAAAATATTAAGCCTAAAGATACAGTGAATGTGATTTTTGAAGAGCATGTACCTCTTTTCGATAAAAATCAAAAAATTATTAAAAATTTAGCAAAAGTTGGTGAGATTAGATTTAATGAGGAATTAAAGGAACAGGCAGCAGTAGGGATTGTAGATACATACAAATTTTTTATTCCTCTTGCTGGCTTGGTCGATACTGCAGAAGAAAAAGAAAAACTACAAAAGGAGATTCAAAAGTTAGAATCTTATTTGACTGTTTTAAATAAAAAATTACATAATGAAAATTTCTTGTCTAAAGCTCCTGAACATGTTGTGGAACAGGAAAGAAAACGTTTTAAGGAATTATCTGATAAGTTAAAAGCTTTAAAGGAATCTTTAGAAGAATTATCTTAATTTTTTTTATAATATAAAATACGAAATTGGGAGATGTTTTTTCATCTCCCTATTTTTTTTAACAATACTTGACAAATTGATAAAAATTCTTACATTATAAATAAAAGATTATTTAATATGAAATGTAGAGTTTGTATTTTTTTGATTATTATATCTTTAAAATGTTTAGATGCTGATATATTAAAATTTGACAAAAAATTAAAAGTTAGGCGATGGAGAATATCAACTACTTTTGGCTTTATTGGAGAAGGAGTTTCTCGTGAGTTTGAAGAAAAGATGAATTATTATGGATTTAATGAAATATCTCCTAAAGTTCTTTTTTGGGGACCGACTTCTCACCCTTTTACTGCAGATAGAGTATCATTAGATTTTACTATATCATTTACAATAAACAAGAATTATTCGTTAGCATTATATTTTTTTTATAGTCAGTTTAGGACATCTGGTTATCATAAATTACCTACAGAGATCTATTTTGATATTAATTATAAGGTAAGGATTTTTTCTTTACTTTATATTGTTGGTCCTTTAAAATTTATACAGTTTGGAATTGGACCGGGAGTTGCCAAATTAAAAATGACAACTGATAAAATTTTGAATTACCATTATGTAGAAACTAAAATTAGACCTTCGATTGTGATTCAAACGTCAATATATGTGCCTTATAAAACAAGATTTTTTATAAAAATTACAGGGAATTCAGGAGTTTTATTAAATGAAAAATTTGGTCCTATTATTGCTTATAAGTATTATGATTTTTCTGAGGGAATATTGACCCCTGTTAAAGTTAATCCGTCTTTTTTTTATTTTGGTATCGGGTTTGGCTTTTTTTTCTAAGGATAAAATATGAACTTTATTAAAGTAATATTTGTTTGTATTTATTTTTTGCTGGCTTGTGATGAAAAAAAATTAATATATGAGGAGGAGTATATTCCCGAATTGGATGAAGATATTCCCTATGAAGAGTTAGGTAGTGGTAAAATTTTGTTTGAAAGAATTTCAGAATATGGTAAGTATGATTGTCTTTATTTGATAGATATTGATAAAAACTTGTATTATCCAATTAAAATTTTTGGAAATTGGGCGTATGAGTTTTCTTTATCTCCTGATGGAAGTAAAATTTTATTTCAAATAGGGACTAATATTTTTGTTATGAATAATGATGGTTCAGGATTAAAACAGCTTACTAAATTATATGGTTATTTACATCCAGTATGGCATCGAAATTCTAATAAGATTTATTTTATAAAAGAGCAAAAATTATATTTGTTAAATATAGATGATGAAGAGGGTAATAAAAGATATGTAACTAATTTTGCATATTATGACGGATTGGGAAGTTTTATAGGGTATTTAGTTCCTTTGGGAGATTATATAGCTCTTTCATCAAAGGAGGAAATAGTTTTCCCTCTTAATAATCCTCCTTCTCCTCTTAGTAAGGGAATTTATATTCTGGATCAAAATCATTATAAGATAAATTTATTATATTCTTCAGATAGTGTTGATTTTTTTGCTTCTCCCAAATTTTCACCTGTTGATGATAATAAAATTGTATTTAAAGGAATAAAAGTAGATAGTAATAGAGCAATAAATTCGCTTTTTATATTTTTATTAAGCATGGAAAATGAAAATATTGATGTTATTTTTAAAAGAGATGTTAATTGTTCGGCATTATGGCATGATTATAGCTGTTGGTCTGAATATCTTGATTTTTCACCTGATGGGAATAAAATTATTTTTAATATAAATGAGAATGATTTTGAATCTCATATATATGTAATTGATATAAATAGCTTGAGTGTATTCCAGATGACTAATAAAAAAAGGGTTAGTGATAGACATATTTCATGGTCAAATTAAACTTAGTAAATGGGAATGGAATAGATATAGTATCCCTTCTTTTTTCTCATTCATTTTATTAGGTATTCTCTTAGGGCGCCTGCTTCTATCTTTTAATCCTTCTTCTCCTTGCAAAAGGTATTTTTTTACCCATTTACGTACTGTTTTTACTGTTGTATTGAATTGCCTTGCTGCTGGCTTTTTTATAATTTAATGCATATTCAACTAATTTTTTTCTAATCGGTAAAATTCCCTTTACTTTTTTTAAAATTGTATTAAAGATAGATGTTTGTTGGGTCGTGGATTCCTCCTTGTTTTTTTTTGGTTTATTTTTTTTTAAATTATAAATACAATTTTTTTTTAATTCAATAGGGGAGTATGTCTCATTTTTTACCACAGGCAGATATTAAAAATAACTTGACAAATAATTATTTTATTATTATTTTTATTTGTTCAAAAATCAAAAATAAACAAGGGAGAATATATGTTAAAAGATAAGCTTATTGTACGAGATGCTGTTATAGGTGTTATTGGTTTAGGTTATGTTGGACTTCCGCTTGTTATTGAATTTGGTAGGAGAAATTTCAGTGTTATTGGTTTTGATATAGATCCCAAGAAAGTTGATTTATTGAATTCGGGGGTAAGTTATATAAAACATATTTCTTCAGAGAAAATTAAGGCATTAATAGAAGATAAAAAATTTATTGCAACAACAGATTTTTCAAGGATAAATGAAGTAGATGTAATTATAATTTGTGTGCCAACTCCGTTAAATGAGCATAGAGAACCTGATTTACAATATATTATCAATACATGTGAAACTATTAGAGAGTATTTGAAAAAAGAACAATTGGTAGTTTTAGAAAGTACAACATTTCCGGGAACTACAGATGATGTGGTAAGACCAATTTTAGAAAAGAGTGGTTTAAAAGCTGGAGAAGATTTTTATTTAGCTTTTTCTCCTGAAAGAGAAGATCCGGGGAATAAGCAATTTACAACTTCGACTATTCCTAAAGTAGTAGGGGGCTATGATAATAAAAGTCTGGATATTGCAAATACTTTATATAGTCAGATTATTGAAAAAACTGTTCCGGTACCATCAACAAAAGTTGCAGAAATGACAAAATTGTTGGAGAATATTTATCGTAGTGTTAATATTGCTCTTGTAAATGAATTGAAAATGTTATGTGATAGGATGGGAATTGATATATGGGAAGTTATAGAAGCCGCATCTTCAAAACCTTTTGGTTATCATCCTTTTTATCCTGGCCCGGGCTTGGGAGGACATTGTATTCCCATTGACCCATTTTATTTAACATGGAAAGCAAGAGAATATGATTTTCAGACAAGATTTATAGAACTTGCAGGAGATATTAATACAAAAGTTACTGAATATGTTATTTTTAAACTTATGGAAGCTTTAAATGAGCATGAAAAAAGTATTAAGAATGCTTCAATTTTAATACTCGGAGTTGCATATAAAAAGGATATAGATGATATTAGAGAATCCCCTGCTTTAAAACTTATTGATATGTTGACAAAATATGGTGCTAATCTTACATATAATGACCCTTATGTTCCTAAGCTTCCTAAAGTTTCTAAAATGCGAAAATATAATATAAATATGGAGAGTCAGGATTTGACTGTAGAGTTGCTTGCAAAATCAGATGCTGTTATTATTGTAACGGATCATTCTGTCTATGATTATCAATGGATTGTATCTAATTCAAGGCTTGTTATTGATACTCGAAATGCAACGAAGAATGTTTTAGAAAATAGAAATAAAATTGTAAAAGCCTGATTTTCAGTTTAATTTCTCTTATGTTATAAAATATAATCATATATAAAATTTATCTCTTAAATATTGTTATTTTTTATTCTTGATTTTAGATAAATATTTTATTATCATTTAGTTAATATGATAAATTTAAAAAGATTTTTAACAAAGAAAAACATTATTATTATTGGGTTATTTTTATTTATATGTTTTTTTTGGACAGATTTAATCGGTTTTTATATGAATTTACTAAATCCTTTAAGACCATCTATTGGCAATTTCTGGCAGATTTATAATAAAAATTTTATTATTGATTCTACCAAAAATGAACTATTTGAAATAGAAAAATTGAAATTAGTTGCAAAAAAAAAGATAGAAGAAGATATAAAAAATTTAGCTGTTTATCTTGATAGTTTGCATGAGATTACGTTGGAAAGAAAAGAATTTTTAAATTTATCTCATACTATGTTAAATGCTATTAATAGCCCAGATACTATATTGGTAAAGATTTTGCCTTTTTATTTTGATAATAAATGGAATAAAGTTATTCTCAAAAAGAAGAATTCTTTTTTAGTATTTTATTTTATAGACAAAGAACAAAAGGCGTTATCTGATAATTTAATTTTAGATTATAATATTTTGAATTATAAATATCAAAATATCATTATTGATACTACTTATTGGTTAAGAGAGGATAGTGTATCATTGCAGGAGCTATATAAAATAGATGCTTTTGATTTGTTTAAATTTTGTAAGGATGAATATAAAAAATATAATATTTTGTCTATCAAGGGGTTATCGTTTGTTTTTGAGCAGTACGATCGAATTAGGAATTGTTATTTTAAAGAGGATAGTAATTTTTTGTATATTTGTTTTGATAATAAATATTATAAACAACAATTTGATAATAAAGTGGTTGAAGATTTTAAAGAATTTTTGAAATTAAAGGAGTTTGGGTATAAGTAAGAAGCATATTATTATTGTTTTATTAATCTTGGGTTTTGTAATACTTAATATTGTTATTTTGAATTGTCCTAAATTACCAGAAGATATTAATGAACTTGGTAATTTTAAGACAAGTAAAATTTATTCTATTGATAAGAGGATTTTAAATTTTGATAAAAGTGTTACATGGGTGAGCTATGATCAGATATCTCCTAATTTTTTGAATGCAGTAATTGCAATTGAAGATCATCGATTTTATTCCCATAATGGTTTTGTTTTCAGAAGAATGTTTAAAGCAATAATAAATGATATTTTTATAATATTAGGGCTGAAAAAGGGATTTATTGAAGGTGGCAGTTCAATAACTCAACAACTTGCAAAAAATTTATTTTTAACCCCTGAGAAATCATTGATGAGAAAAATAACAGAATTTTTTACAGCAATAGCTTTAGAGTATCGTTATTCAAAAAATGATATCTTGACAGGATATTGTAATTTAGCATATTTTGGAACAGATCTTACGGGGAGGTCAATTATAGGAATAGAGCAAGCCGCTAATTATTATTTTGATAAAAAGGCTCTTGATTTAGATATAAATGAAGCTGCATTGCTTGCAGGGATTATTAGAGCTGCATCTTATTATAGCCCGGTAAGACATCCTGAAAGAGCAAATCAAAGGAGAAAATTAGTTCTTTATAGAATGTATAAATGCGGTTATATAACAAAAGAAGAATATCAGGAACTTAAAAATGAAGAGGTTATAATTAATTTTAAAAAATTGCAAAAAGCTAATATTGGCCAGTATTTTATTGATTATGTTAAGTCAAATTTTTTAAAATTTTATCCCTGGGAGTTATATTTATCAGGTAATTTATATATTCAGAGCACATTAGATTATAATTTGCAGGAGTTATTAGAAGCTTCTATAAATAAAAATATGCCTAAAATAGATAAAATGTTAGGTTTTAATAACGATTATAATGAAGTTTCTTATAATGAAAAATTGAAATATCCTCAGGTGGCATCTGTTGTATTAAAAATTCCGGATGGTGATATTGTAGCAATGGTAGGTGGCAGAGATTATTTTGTATCTCAATATAATAGAGCAATAAAAGCATATAGGCAGCTTGGTTCGTGTTTTAAACCTTTTAATTATTTGCTTGCTTTTAATAATAAAGTTATTACAACAGAATCAGAATTTATTGATAGACCAGTTGTTTTTATAAATAATGGACAAAGATGGTATTTAGAAGAAAAATTTCTTGATAGTCTGGATAAGTTAGTCCCAGATACTATATTGATTCCTCAATATTCAGAAGATATTGAAGAAATAAAAAAAATGTTGTTTAATTTTTATTCACAAATTAAAAGTTCAGAAATGGATTTTAGTATAAGAAAAAATATTATAGAATTTTTGAATTATGGAAAGCTTGATATTTATTCTCCTTCAAATTTTAGTAAGAAATATTATGGAAAAATTTCACTGGATTTTGCATTGGCTAATTCTGTAAATACTATCAGTACTCAGATTTTAGAACAATATGATATAAATGAACTTATAAATTTTGCTACTATATTAGGGTTTAAAAATATTCCTAAAAGTTTATCCCTGGCTTTAGGAACATTGGATGCGACTCCTTTACAGGTTGCAGGAGCTTATTTGATTTTCCCTAATAATGGCTATTTTGAATTGCCTTTTTCAATTAAATATATAATGGATGAAAAGGGAAATTTTTTGTATAAGCCATATAGGTTTCATAAAAAAATTATTAATGGATATGCAACAGCAATGATAAGACAATTAATGGAACATGTTGTTGATTATGGTACTGCCAGAAGGATAAGACAAATGGGATATAAAGGTAAGGTTGCAGGGAAAACCGGCACTTCTTCTAATTTTAGAGATGCCTGGTTTGTTGGATTTACACCTAAATATTTGTGTGTAGTATGGGTTGGTTTTGATGATAATAGGCCTCTTTTAGATAAAAATGGTAGAGGATTAACAGGAGGAAGACTTGCAATTCCAATATGGTTTGATTTTATGAAAGAAGCTGATAATAATATTAATTCTAATTTTGAAAATTATGAAGATATTGATTTTTATAAATTCTATGAAAGTAATTTTAAAAAAGCTTTTAGATTTAAAAAATAGGTTTTATTTGGAGGGGGTATGAGAGTTTATATTGTGATATTTTTTGCTATGTTGTTTATGTGTAATACATCAGAAATATCAAATAAACTTAGTAATTTGGATTTATCATCAAGTAGAAAAAATGAATTAACAAAGGAAGAAGTAATTAGAGGATTAAAAGAAGCACTTAAAATAGGTACTCAAAAAGCTGTAAATATTGTTTCAAAAAAAGATGGCTTTTGGAATAATCCTTTAATCAGAATTCCTATACCTGAAAAATTAAAAAATGTCACTGATAAATTAAGTCGGTTAGGATTTAAAAAAGATGTACAAAAATTTCATAAGCAATTAAATATTGCTGCAGAAAAAAGTAGTAAAAAGGCCTTGAATATCTTTGTAGAACAGATTACAAAAATAACTTTTGAGGACGCAATTGTTATTTTGACTGGTAATGATTCATCTATTACCACTTATTTCAAAGAAAAAACTTATGAAAAATTATACACAGAATTTAAACCAGATGTTAATAATACTTTAAATGACTTAAAAATTATTGCCTTTTATGAAAAATTAATAGATATTTATAATAAAATTCCTTTGGTGAAAAAGGTAAATTTTGATTTGACAAATTATGTGACAGAAAAGACACTGGAAGGTTTATTTTTAGAATTAAAAAATCAAGAAAAAAATATTAGAAATAAAGAAGTTTTCAGAGAAACAAAATTATTGAAAAGAGTTTTTGACAAAAATAACTGGCATTGGAATAGATAAATTATTGTTTTTAGATTGGTGTTAGTGGTGTACTTTTTATAAAAAGTATTTTTATTAGAAAATATGAGTCTTAACAAAAGGAAGGATAGGGTTATGAAAAGGGTATTTTCTTTTTTATTATTTTTTTTAATGTCCTTATCTGCACAGGATTTTGATTATTATTTTTCTGATAGCACAGCAAGAATTGATATTTTTCAATATGGTGATAGTAAATTTGAGAAAATCGTAATTGATAATATTTATGCTTATAAAGTATGGGGAGGCCCTACTAATAATTTGATAGATAATTTTAATAATGGTAAATATTATGTTAAGCTTTATGATGTACCGACAAATAAATTAATTTACTCAAGAGGGTTTAATACAGTTTTTAGTGAATATCAAACTACAGATGATGCAATTAAAGGCAAGGTTGGGATTTTTTCATATACGATTAATGTGCCATTGCCTAAAGATGATTTTGTATTTGTTATTGAAAAAAGGAATAAATTGAATGTTTGTAATGTTATTTTTTCTATAAAGATAAATGTAAAAACAGATATAAGACGGGAAAAGAGGCCGAAAAATAAAATTGTAAAAGTGTTGAATAATGGTTCTCCTCATAAAATGGTTGATATTGTATTTTTAGCTGAAGGCTATACCAAAGATGAATTTAAAAAATTTGAAAAAGATGTAGAAAAATTTTCTGAAGATTTGTTTTCGATTATGCCATATAAAAAATATAAAAAAAATTTTAACATAACTGGTGTTTTTGCTCCTTCTGTTGATAATGGCACAGATTATCCTCTCAAGGGAAGTTATAAAAATACAGTATTAAATTCGACATTTAATTTTTTTAATTTACCAAGATATTTATTAACAAAAGATAATATTAGCTTACAAAATTTGGCTCATACAGTTCCTTATGATGTAATTGTGATTTTAGTAAATGATAAAAGATATGGGGGAGGCGGTATTTATAATTCTTATGCAATATTTACTTCGGATAATAATCAATCGGATAGAGTATTTTTGCATGAATTTGGGCATTGTTTTGGAGGATTAGCTGATGAGTATTTTTCGTCTTCTGTAGCATATAATGATTTTTATCCAGAAGGTATTGAGCCGACAGAACCAAATATTACAGCATTGTTAGATCCAGATAAATTAAAATGGAAAGATTTGATCGATAAAGATATAAAAATTCCTACAGATTGGAATAAGAAAGCTTATGATTCTTTAAATATAGAGCTTAATGAATTATATAAAGATTATGAAAAAAATAAAGATAAGATAAAAGTATTACGTAAAAAAGTTGCTGATTTTTTATTAAAACATAAGTTAAAGGATAAAGTAGGTGCTTATCAGGGAGCAGGATATTCTAATAAATTGTATCGTCCTATGATTACTTGTTTGATGCTAAATTTAGATGAGAAAAGATTTTGTAAAGTTTGTGAACGAGCTCTTGAACGAATGATTAATTATTATGCGGATAAAGAATATATACAGTGATTATTTTTTAGGTGCACATCTTTCAATTTCAAAAGGTTTTGTAGATGCCTTGGAGACTGCTGAGAAATTGAATTTCGGTTGTTTGCAGATTTTTACAAAAAATGCAAGTAGATGGCAGGGTAAAAAAATTGATGATAAAGAAGCGATTCAATTTATTGAAAAAAAGAAAAATTCAGCAGTAAAATTTGTGATTGCCCATACTGCCTATTTGATAAATATTGCATCAACCAAGGACGATACAAGAGAAAAATCTGTTGCGGCTTTAATAGATGAAATCGATAGATGTAATGTCTTGCAAATTCCTTACCTCGTATTACATCCTGGCTCTCATAATGGAGCTGGTTATAAAATAGGTTTGCAAAATATAAAAAATTCTCTAATTGAAGTTAAAAATAGAATAGAGTTTGCAGAAGATTTTTTATTATTATTTGAAACTACTGCTGGACAAGGCAATTCAATTGGTTCAAGGTTAGAAGAGATAGCTGATATATTAGAAATTGCAGATATTATAGGTTTTCCAGCAGGTGTTTGTCTTGATACCTGTCATATATTTGCAGCAGGTTATAATATTAAAGATTCAGATAAATATATAGATTTTATGGATGATTTTAATAAATTGATAGGTTTAGAGAGATTGAAAGTGATACATATTAATGATTCTAAGAATGATTTAGGAACTAAAAAAGATAGACATGAACATATTGGAGATGGTTTTATAGGACGGGATGGTTTTTTTAATATAATGAATGATAAGAGGTTATTAAATTTGCCTAAGTGCCTGGAGACTCCTAAAGGTAATGATTATGAGTATGATATTAAGAATTTGGATTTTCTGATGTCATTAGTAGAAAGAGAAAAGTCCGTTAGTAGAAGAAGAAAGTAAAAAATGAATTTGTGTTTTATAAAATAAAAAAGCAGGATTTTTTTGAATAAAATCCTGCTTTTTCTTATTTCTAATCTTAAGTAAAATTATTTTTTCTTATCAGGAGATTCTTTAGTTTTTTGTGTTTTCTTTTCTTTGTTGTTAGTAGGTGGAGTTTGTGGTTTAGGTTCAAAAACCTGAACATTTAATTTTTTCCTTTGTTCAGCCATCCATTTATCAAAATATTGCATTTTTAAGTCATCAATAATTTTAGTTTTTACAGAATCCATCGGGGAAACTTCAGCAGGTTTATGATCGAAAACTTTGATAATATGGTATCCAAATCTTGTGGTAACAATATTACTTATTTGGCCTTTTTTTAATGCGAAGGCAGCATCTTCAAAAGGTTTAACCATATCACCTCGTTTGAAATACCCTAAATCACCACCTTTTTTTGCAGAAGGGCAATCAGAATTTTCTTTTGCTGTTTTAGCAAAATCAGCACCATGTTTTACTTTTCTTAATATTTTTTTTGCTTTTGCTAATTTTGCTTTTTTACTTTTCGGAGTATCAGAAGAGTCAAATTTTATTAAAATATGGCTTGCTTTAACCATTTCTGGTTTAGAAAATTCTTTCTGATGTGTGTCATAATATTGTTTAAGAGAATCTTCTGGTAAACTATCAACAAAAGCAGTAATTCTATTGTAGACTTTTTCAATAATTAGATTTTTTTTGATTTCTTCTTTTAAATTATCTTCAGTTTCATAGTTTTCTTTTACAAAAGTGTCATATTGAGGACCAAATTTAGTTTTTATTAAGTTAATAACAGAATCAATTTCTTGTTTAGAGATATTTTTATCTTCTTTTGTAGCACTTTCTAAAATAATTGCTTTTTTGATAAATTCTTCTCTTACAGGTTTAAAATATTGTTTTTTAAACATTTCCATTTGTTGTTGTGGAATTTGCCTTCCGCCAGACATTTGTTTTAAAGCAGTTTCTATTCTCTTATTGATATCTTTCTCATAAATTTTCTGACTTCCTACTTTTGCAACAACATTACCTTCATCTTTTTTGCTACAATTCGTAAAAATTGTAATAGCAAATAAAAATGCAAAAAAAGTTGAGATAAAACGCATAAAAATACCGCCTTTCATTAAATTTTTGGAAAAATTGGTTTAATATCAATTGGTACATCTTTTAATTGATCTATGAATTTTTGCAATTCTGGGGTGATTTTAGAATATTTTTCTATTAATTTTTTTGCTTTTTCGTAATCTCCAGTAGCTTGAATAGTTAATAAAATGTTAGCTAATTTTTTAATTGAGGGGTACATTTTATCCAGGACTAAATTTAATTTCCCATTTTTATCAATAATGAATGCTCCATTTTCTCTTAAAAAGTTGAACTGAATAGCAACTCCACCACCATGTGCTTCTCCTATTCCAAATCTGATTGAACGGAGCATTCCGCCTAAATAACTATAATATGCTTCTTTTTCAAATTCTTTATCATAAAAACCTTTTTCTGTTAAGAAATGGACATTATATATTCCAAGTACATCTGCCTTACATTCTTCAATTGTAGGATAAGTTTCTTTTAATTCTTTGCTGACAGTTGTTTCTTTATTGTCTTTTTTGATAAAGCCAGGTCCTAATCCGTGGCTAATTTCATGGAGTAATGTATGTGTGAAATATGCTTCAAAGCTTATATTTTTAAGAGCTTCAGGAGCTAAAATTTTATTTACAATAGGTATCCAACATTTTTCAAATTTAGCTTCTGCAATATTTTTTAACATTACTTTTTTAGAGCCTTTGGCTTTTCTAACTCTTTCGTCATTAGGGAGATTAAATGCTGTAGTTTGAACTCCTGCTTTTGTATCACCAGCTGAAAACACTTCATTTACAACTTTAATTGGAGAGGAGAAACCTCTTTCAAAATTTTTATATTTATCAGGTATAGGAAGATTTTTTTCCATATCTTTTAAATAGGAGGTGATTTTTTCTAATTTTTTACTTTCTTCTTTATCAACAACGCATAGAAAAGCTTCATAAGCAGCTTTATAACTGAACAATTTATCTTCATATACTTCATAAGGACCAATTACAATTTCTAAATCTCCATTTAGATCCATCCATGCCATATCACTTTCAAAATAGTCATCTGTCAGAAATGCTTTTGCTCGTTTTAATAAATAATCTTTGAGAGTAGAATCTTTTGTTGTATTAGCAGCTTGTATTAATAAATCATGTATTTTGTGTACATAATTTGGCCATTCTTCATGGTAATATAAGGCTTTTAATTTCCTGTTTTCTCTTCTTATGACAGTAAAGGTGTTTTCAAATAATTCTTTTTTATCTGGATTTTGTTTTACAAAATTTAAAAATTCTTCTTTTGTCATGTCTTCAGGATAAAAATTAGCGCCTTCAGGTTTTGGTATATTATTTATAAATGGTTTATCGCTGTCGATTCTATTCCATGGTCCGAACATTATTTTAAATAAGTCATAGTAATATTTATCTTCAGGATTATTACTATTTGCCAATTCGTTTGCTATAGCCATATTTTTTGAATAAACCTGTATTAAGAATAAAGAATCTATATACGATGCTGCCTGTTTGAGAATTTGGAGTGTTTTTAGTTCACTTTCTGGCAATTGGGTAAGATCAATTTTTAATTCAACAGGAGCTAATTTTTTAGTTTCGTTTTTAACGTATTCTAAAGGAGCTTTTGAAGTAATCATTTTTTTGTTTCCCCCACAGAAGAAAAATAAAGTTAATCCCACACCAAATAACAACATTACATATAATTTTTTCAAAATCTCCTCCTTTTAGCTGTGATTTAATTAAGTTCATTATAATATTTAATATAAAACATTCATTAGGAATGTATAAAAAAAATAGAAAAAGGTCAAGTAAAAAAAAATCATTTATTTTTTATATCATCATAACGTAGAATTAAAACAGGTTTTTTTGATTTACGTACTACTTTTTCCGATACAGAACCAAGAAAAGCAAGTATAGAAAAAGTGTGCCCGTGCGATCCCATTATTACCAGATCAACTTTTTCTTCTTTTTCAGTTTCTAATATTTCTTCAAATGGAATGCCTTCTTTAATAATTGTTTGAATTTCAAGATCAGTGTATTTTTGAGCTACTTTTTTTAATTGTTCTTCTGCTTGTTTTTTTATATCAGAAAATTTTTCAAAATAAAAATTTGGAATAAAGGAATCACCATATATATCATATGATTCTAATAGTTCCACAACATGTAGTAATATCAATTTAGCACCAAATTTTTTTGCAAAATCAACAGCATCATCTAATGCTCTTAGAGAATATTTTGAAAAATCTATAGGACAGAGTATTTTTTTTATATCCATTTAATTACCCCCTTTGTTTTTTAGATTTGTTATTTTGCTTTTAAGTTCATCTAAATATGATTTTATTTTTTTTTCAAGGCCTCGTTGAGATGGATAATAATATTGTTTATTTATTAATTCATCGGGAAGATGTTGTTGATATACTAAAGCATCTTTAAAATTATGAGCATATTTATAATTTTGTCCGTAGCCAATATTTTCCATAAATTTTGTAGGAGCATTTCTTATTACCATTGGAACAGGTAGATGGCCGTAGTCTCTAATATCTTTTTTTATTAGATTATATGATTTATAAAGAGAATTGCTTTTTGGTGCGATAGATAAGTACACAACAGCCTGTAGTATTGCAAGGTATCCTTCAGGTTTTCCTAAAAAATTGAAAGCTTCTTTAGCGTTTAATGCTTGAGTTAATGCCTTAGGGTCTGCAAGGCCAATATCTTCGGATGCAAATCGAACAAGTCTTCTTACTATATAAAGAGGGTCTTCTCCTGCTTCTAACATTCTAACAGTCCAATATAGAGCAGCATCGACATCAGAATCACGTAGGCTTTTATGTAAAGCAGAAATTAAGTTATAATGTTCTTCAGAATTTTTGTCATAATATAGAATCTTTTCTTTATTAATTTTTTCTAAATCATCTAAGGAGGCAGTGCCTTTAAAATTTTTATATAATGTAATTATTTCTAATAAATTTAAGGCAGCTCTTGCATCTCCATAAGAATTTTCTGCAATTTTTTCTAATAGGGATTCTTCAAATTTAATAGGATATTTCCCAAGCCCTCTTTCTTTATTTTTTATAGCTATTTTTAGGATTTTTAAGATGTGTTTCTTAGTAAGAGGTTTGAGAATGAACACTTTAAGTCGAGATAGTAATGGAGAGTTTATTCTAAAAGAAGGATTTTCAGTTGTTGCTCCAATAAAAATTATTTCTCCTTTTTCAATATATGGTAAAAAAGCATCTTGCTGGCTTTTGTTAAAATGATGAATTTCATCTACAAAAATGATAGTTTTTTGTTTTTTTTCATTCCATCGTTTTTCCGCATCTTCAATAACTTTTTTTAAATCTCTGATACTTGAGGTAATAGCACTAAAATTTTGGAAATATGATTCTGTGATATTTGATATAATATGTGCAATGGTCGTTTTGCCAGTACCCGGCGGTCCCCATAATAAAAATGAAATTATATTATTACTTTCTATTAATTTTCTTAAAGGAGCATTTTCCCCTAATATCTCTTCTTGTCCTACAAATTCATCAAGAGTACGAGGTCTAATTCTTTCTGCTAAAGGTATTTTATAGATATCCATGTAAATATAATATTTTAAAAAATATGAATTGTCAATAGAAATAAAAAAGAGGTGCATTTTAATATGCACCTCTTTAATTATTAATATATTAACAATAAAAATTACCTATTTTATGAGAGTCATCTTGTGTACTTTATTGGTATTATCAATTGTCAATTTGTAGTAGTATACACCAGAAGGTAATTCTGATGCATTCCATTGGGTTTTGAATGTTCCAGCATTGTAATATTGTTTTTGTATTAAGGTTTCAACTTTTTGCCCAATATTATTATAAATTTCAATAGAAATATATGCAGGCTTATTTATTGTAAATTCTATTGTCGTTGATGGATTAAATGGGTTAGGGTAATTTTTGGTTATAGCAGTATTTTTTATAAAACCAATATGCTCTTCTATACCTGTTAGATAATCTTTTTTAATAATTTTGCCTTTATCAGAAGCAAAAAATGCAATATTATTATCTGTTAATACACAATCATAATAAGTTTCTTTATTTCCGTTAAGAGAATCAACTGTCCATGAATTTCCATTATCTTGTGATATATACTGATAATCTGGACCA
>Ga0164318_10001113_pt1 | contig 23192 bp, 27 predicted proteins | sample GuaBasSedimGuay9_FD_113734 | JGI IMG/M metagenome (GOLD analysis project Ga0164318, IMG submission 113734) | Subseafloor sediment microbial communities from Guaymas Basin, Gulf of California, Mexico - Guay9, Core 4571-4, 0-3 cm | ecosystem: Environmental > Aquatic > Marine > Hydrothermal vents... | reverse complement strand
ATCCTCTTTATAATATTCATTTAGAAAAGTATTAACAATATCCATATTTTTAACCGCCGGAAATAATTTTGAGAACAAATAACCCATTTATTATTTGTTCTCAAAATTTTACAGAAGCATAGGCTGATTATGTTTAGCAGATCGCCTATGAATCATAAACGGTTCCATCAATAATTTATGCCTATCTTCAAACACAAACTCCATCATAAGATTCACATCCGGAATAATATAATCAGGTAATGCATCTATATCATCTGGTATTGATATGACTTTCAGCGGCCGATTTTTTGCTAAAAATAATTTATGATATTTATCAACGACTTCTTTTGGGGCAATAGTTTCATCGATACCATTTACTTTAAATAAATACCCACGATCCCCAACTTGATGGGTTTCACAAATCAAATCATTCCAATTCAACATTGATATTACATTTTGTGGAACCTTTTTGTAATCAGAAACCTTTCTACCATAACCAACAGGTTTAGCAATTGCCTTTTCGCCTTGTCTTACATAACCTAAAAATTCCCCACGTTTTTCATCAACATATTTTAATAATTTTCGAACTGAAACTTTATCGTCTTTTAATATCTTAATAATCAATTCATTCAAAAAATCTTTTGTTTTTTGTGGAAAATCTGAACGCTTGGTTTCAATGCCCATTGCAACAATATCATTAATCACTTTGCCTTCTTGACGAACCACATTAATAACATATCTCTTTTTTGCTAAAAATAAACCACGATCAATAATCAATTCATTTTTTAAATCAAGTCGATTAAATTTCAAATTGCCATTATGCATATTAATAATATTTGGAATTATTTCATCGTTTAAAAATGATTGAATTGTTTCACAGTGATGTTCAATTGTTTCGATATTGATATCTTTGAATTCTTCAAAACAACAAAACAATGAATCTGTATCACCAGTTACAATATAAGGCGTTTCAATATCTGGCATTTCGCTTGCATACATTTCAGTTTTCGTTATTGATTTTGGTTGAACGAATTCCGTGCCTTCGCATAACGATTCCATTTTTTTATCAGCATAAATAATACAATTCTTTAATGCTTCCTGCCCTGACGCTGTAATAGACTCAGCAATTGCCAGATTAAAAAATCTAAATACCTTATTACCAATAACTCCATAAAGAGAGTTAGCAACAGTTTTATAAACTAATTGCTTGGTATTGTAATATGATGTTATCTCTTTATCACCTTTGCCTTTTGCATCTAACATTTTCTTTTTATATTCTCGGCGTGAATCTAAAAGAAAAGATACGACATTACTAAATACAGATGGCACTTTTTCATGGTCTCCATAAAAACAACCATTAATCGTATAAACCAAGTTTTCTTTTTCAACAAATGAATCCAACTGCTCAACATTCATCACCACATTTTTACATTCATGCGTTGGGTCAATAATTACATCGAATTCTTTGGGCATCAAATTCTTACGATATATATAATTGTAACCCAAAGTTTTATCTTTGAACCGCATAACAAAACTATTCGGCCCAATATTATATGTCATAATCAAACTTGGATATAGTGATGTAAAATCAAAATCTGTAACCCAATTATAAATACCTGGTATTGGTTGCCTTACAAACGCCCCAATGAATTTGCCTTTTACAACAGATTGATCTGCATTTTTTGATGCTTGATTATTTCTTTTCAAAAACGATATTATAATTGAATCAACTTGACCAAATGTTGACATTGCGGCTGACCCAGTCGTATGACAAATTTCTCTAAGCTCATTCAATAAATTGATATGCCCCAGCTTCTTCTCCAATTTACCCAACAATACCGTATCCTGCATGTTGTATTCCATGGTAAGATTGATATCTTTCCAGTACATTTCATTAATGCGATGAGGCAATTCAACTTTTGTTTCGCCTAATTCAAGTGATGCAATATTTCCGAGTTTATAATTTTCACGGTTTGTAAATGTAAACATTCTATATAAGTGATCTTGGTCAACACATATAATACCAGGCAATATAGCTCTGAAATTTGTAGCATCAACATAAAACGAACCAAAATTTGACATAACCCCTTGTGAGTATCCAAGGCGGGGGAGTCTATTGAAAAAATATTGAAGGTCGTAGGATATAAAATTCCAACCTGTTGCAATATCGGGATCACATTTTTTGAAATCTGTTACAAATGATGATATCATTGCTTTTTCATTTTGGAAAATTTTCGTATCTACATCATCTAATAATTTAATTTCATCAGTATGATTATCAACAACGTAAATTGTTTTTTTACCATTATACATTGTTGAAACCATACTTATTGGGTATAAAGCTTCTTCAGCTTTTGGAAATCTCCTATCTTCCATGCCAGTGTCAGTTTCAATATCCATAAAATAGATATTATTGTTAATTGTTTTTGCTTCGCCTTTATTTTGAATATAATAATCAATGGAATGTTTTATAGGAAGCCTTACATCCGCCTCATATGCTCTTTCCGGGTTGATTTTATCTTTCTCTTTATATGGTATTTCATATCCATCAACATCACTATATGGTATTATTTTGCGTGCAGAGACACCTTCTTTTGCTATATAAAAATAATACATCATATTTTCATAATGGTAGACTTTTTTATTATTTTTATCACGGAAAATATACATAATTTTATCTTCACGCGTTAATTGCTGAATGTCAATCAATCTATATTCATCGGTATAAAATTTTTCAGGTATTTTATACCATACCTTTTCGCCCTCAGATATTTTTTTAAACTTGCTATAATCTTCAGTTTGGATTAATAGTTTTTCTCCATTCATCAATCTGGCAATGTTTTCAAAATCTCTTTCAAATACATCATTATATGATATATTGCGGCTAACAAATCCAGGATTCAAAGTCAAAAATACTTTATATTCGTCGCCCCGAAAACTCCAATTATAATCACGACCCCGCATTGTTGTTATACCTTTTGTATCTTTATTTACAATACCCATTGCTTTAGCCCCAATTGAACCAAGTACAACAATCATATTGGGTTTGCACATATCAATTATACTGTAACAATTGATTTTACATAGTTCAATTATATCTTCTTCTGGAGATATAACTTGATTTGTTTCAGGATCAATAGTCTGGCACATTACAACATTTGTTATCAAATAATTTTTTTGATTTAACTTGTATTTTGTAAAGCAATCTCTAAATATTTTATTCTTCTTTCCCGTTAAAGGTGTTTGATTTTTAATATCATCTTTACTTGGGCTTTCTGCAATTATAAGAATATCAACTTTTGTTAAATCATTTTTACAATTTGTTTCAAGAATACATGAGGGTTCATCAATTAATGAACATTTTTCACACGGTGCGAATGATCCTTGTATAATTTGATTCATTCAGTTCTCCAATTTATAAGTCATTAACAATTTTTATCTATATATATTTATTCCCGAAAGGAAAGAATCATCTTTTAACATTTTAATTTTCGACGGAGGATACAAATTATGTTTAAACCTAATTACAGCCAGTCACCTGAAGCTGTAAAAACCGCTATTGAAAAGTTGGGATTGCAAGATGGAAGTGAATATGTGGATGTTCGCTTCGGAGGAAAGGATATTGTCCGGGCTAAGAAAATTGTTCACGTGTGGACAATTGACCAATTGTTCAAAAATGGGAAAGATATATACCACTTGAACAAATCTAAAATAGCTGGAACATGTCCTCAATGCCACGGCGCCGGTGCGATGGTTGTATTTGAATATAAGGTGGGACTTATTCCGTGCAACAAGTGTGATGGATCTGGAAAAATGCCAGAAGTAATTTGTCGATTTTGCACAGACGGCGTAACAAAGAATGATGTAAAATGTGCTCATTGTGGAGGGACTGGCAAATTCCGAGCTGAGTGCGGATGCGTTACAAAAGACAGAAAGACTGGTGAAATTGTATTTTTCGGATCACGTGAGCAAAAGTTTGTTTCCGGAATTAAATCTGTAAATACTTGCTATGTGTGCAAAGGCACAGGCGGAACAATGCAGAAGCCAGAATATAAATCAGCAGAAGGTTTGCTGGATATGATATAAGCGAAAGATAAAAAAAGCCCCACCACATAATCAAATGTGGTGGGGCTTCTGCAATATCTATAATATATTTTTTTATTTATTAATGGGTAGCACAGGAACAGCAGGTATTGGTTGCGTTATACCCGTGAACTCCCCCAGTAATAGCATCGCCTAAAATGCACATACCTTCACTATCAAAATCTGTTGAAACATAAAATTGAATTGATTCAGATGTATTTAACATATCACCAGTGGCTTTAGCTAAAATATTATCAATCATATCAACAATGATTTCACGGCCTTTAACCGGTATAACAGCTTTGGCTTTATTACCAAATTGGTCATAAAAAGTAAAAATAGCAGTTCCAGTATAATCAGTCTTATTTGTAACTGTAATACCGCTCCACCAACCTGGATCATCCACAATCACATATGAATAAAACAATTCACATTTATTCGTATGACACCCAAATACACCAATTGAGATTGAAGCGCATTCACAATTAGTTTGACAGTTCAAACAAACGCCTTTTGACGATTTGATATATACTGCTATTTTAACTTCGGTTCCTAAATTTACTTTTGTATTGTCGTAATACATGGCCGGTATATCAATTGTTACAAATGACCGCAATGATTCGAATATCTGAGCAGGTTCGGTACAAAATGTGGTTGCACGTTCACCAGTCAATTGACAAGCCGAAATGCTCAAAGCATAATCTGTTAGCCCACCGGTTGTACAAGTATCATTTGTCCCAATTAAAAGAGTACCACCAGCATCCAAATATCTACATACCGAAGTTACATGTGAAATGCCATCAATGCCCTTACATAGATTTTCTCCGGTTGCATAACTTGTTACATTAACATACGCAACATCGACAGGGGTAGCCGCAACTGACGGATTCATCGGAGCCCAATATACACCCTCAGTTAGGATTTTTACCTGCAATGAGTAATCTTTATTAGGATCGATATTTTGAACATCAGCGCAATCACAAAGTTTCATAGTGATTCCACCGGGATGTTTAAAAGTACCCGTACAATACCCAGATCCTGATTCATAATCAAAAAGTGTACAGCTACAACTACCAGGTTCCGCACCAGGCGCACAGTAATTAATATAACCAGCAACGGTATCCGGACAACGATCTGCACACGGATCTGCACTCCAAGCTGTTGTTGCAAAAAGCGCAATCACAACAAACGTTAAAATCTTAAACATTTTCATCTTCATAAACCTACTCCTTTGTTATTTAATGTTGTTTTTTGAGAACTGAAAATTTCTCATTAATTCACCCAATTTAATTTGGATGGATACTGCCTCATTATTATGTTCCACTTTGGTTTTAGAATTCTTATTTGCTTTTTTTGTTTTCTGCCTACGTTTTATTTTTTGCTCTTTTATAACATCAACCCCAAATGTGGCATAATATTTATTTTTTTCATCTTTTGGCATCGTATCAATTTTATCACACAATGTTGTAATTTCATATTGTTTCAAATATGGATAACGCTTTGTTAGGACATTATGCAATTTCGACATCCTAATATATCTGGTATTTCTCCAAGTATAATGCCTATTCGAGGTTAATCGTAAATCAATAACTGCCTTTTTTAAGAATTTTAAAAATTCCATTTTATTAACTTTATACAAATTATAATTATTCAATTCTTGATTTAAATAATGATTGAATTTTGGAACCTGCATAAAGCATGTTAAAATAAATTGATGTGTTATTGGAGAATTGTATTTTAAGATCTCATCCTGTTTTTGTAATTTCGAATCATGTTGACCATCAAATAACCAAGTCGTAAATGCTTTATACATTTAAATAACTCCTATGCCAACATGATTTTTGCAATATTTGAAAAGAAATTATCAACCAGCTTTTGATTTTTTAATTTAGTTGGTTTTTTTAATTTTCCATCTTTTACTTTTTGAATTTTTTCAATTAATGAATATGTATCATATCTATCATACAAATAGCGGCTGGGTAGTAATTCTGGATAGCATAAATCATTTGGGGCTAGTGGTACACATGTCGTAGTTCCCAAGATAACATCTGCAATTTGATACCCAAATGTCTCTTCCTTTGCGCTGATGATTAATACTTGGCTATCAGCTAATGCTTGATAATATTGCAACCATTCATCATAACCACATTCAGGCAAACGTTTTATTTTTTCACCAAAATATTTCTCAATTACAATTTCAATGGACATATCAATTTTCTGAGGATTCACCCGAGATGCACTTGCAAATGAGTTAATAGGAAATAGTAGTTCCCTCGGTAACCCAACACTTTTATCAAATTTATAAAAGGGTAACCCAACAACATGAGTATTGTCCCAATTTAATTTTTGTTTATGATATTCAGTTGCTACAAATACCCCATTCATTAATGATGCAATACCGCATTCTTGTAACCATTTTTGCTTTTTTATTGGTTCCCAAATATCCAATTTGTTTTGAGCGGAGGCATGACAAATAGCAAAACATTTATTAGGTCTTTTATGAAAAAGTGCATTACAAAATAAACCTGGATAACTTATATCACTGGCTAAAAGAATATCATCTTCTTTTAATTCCAATTGAATTAATTCATTGATTTGCACCAATTCAAAATTAATTGCAAGATCACCATTTGAAAAACCACCATCTTGTATAAGTATATCTTCCATGTGATTTACATAATAATCAAACCCCAATATTAATACTTCATCAAAATATTCACTTAGCTTATGTGAAAACTCAGTTATCCACCATTCTTGATAACGCATTTTTACGGGAAATTGTGGAACCCAAATTAATCGTGACATTTTTATCTCCACACAGACGCAGGAGCATATTGGCAATGACCTTCAAATAAATAATATTTTGCTTCGTATGCCCACATTTCTTTTTGGCTTTGAAACAACATATTCATTTTACCCTGCTTATCACCAGGATCTTTTACTTTATAGATATACGGCGCTTCCATATTTACAGAATAGAAAAATATTGGAAGACCCTTGTGGAACAATTCCATTCCCTTATTGCCAATCAATTTATGATCAGGGTGTGTTTCAAAATGTGGATCTGGAAAATGTAAAAGATGTTTACCATCAAGCATCATTTGAGGAATTTCGCGTGCTCGATAAAACATCATAATATTTTCAAATTCGTTTTTAACTGCTAGCATTTCATTCGCCCTTTTAGCAGTTATATCAAAATCTGAATATACAATTATACATTTATTTTTTGGGTTATTCAGAATATCATAGCAACCAATAACTTCATCATCAACATGGGGTGCAATAATCACATGGATTAATTCATTTATATCAGCAACTTCTTGAACTTTTGCATCATCACAATTTTCAATTTGATCTGCTGATAAAACAATCGTTTTTTCTTCATCCATCTTCTTCTTTCTCCTCGTTTTTTATTTTTTCTTTTTCAATTGCTTTCAATATTTCAATTACTTTATCTTCGACAATTTCCTCTTTAATATTTAAAAAATTATTGCATATAATTGTAAATGGAAGCCAAATGGGCAATGATAAAATAGCCCACTTCATTGTAAAAAAAGCAAAATAAAATATAAAAGGGATAAAGAAACAATAATATATCCAGCCTTGGCTGAATATACTTACATCATATATCCACAACTCAGTCAATTTATGTATTATAATATCCATTCCCTGCCCCTTCTAATTTTATTAAATATGTGGAATCATGCCCATAATACCGGCCCATTCAATACGGCACGATGTATGGTTCATAAAATCACCAAAGAAATTTTCAATTACACATTTATCAACATATAGCAAAATTGCAACACCTTCAACGCAATTATCTTTTTCCGCATTATAATATTCAATAATTGTTTCAGATAAAATCCCAGTGAGATTTCGCATATTCTGAATACTATTTGTTATCATACCAGCCGCTTTGCATCTTTTAATTGTTGCATTTACAATCGTATCCAATGTATCAAGATTTGAATCAGCAATGATACCAAGATAAAGCGGCCAACCATTAATGATATTATATTTTCTAACAATCATTGGGGAGTAATGTTTTGAAATCAAATTCGTATTGGTTTTGTCATCGTCGAACCCCATACGCCCGCCGTCCATCATACGATCACTAATCAATTTATCAGCGATTGCATAAGCATCTTCGAACGTACAAACTTTGTTTTCTTTCTCTATTTCAGACATTTTTTAAACCCTTCATATATAAAAATTAAAATTCGTATTTATGCCATCCAAAAACTCATTAAGAAAACCTGAGGCATAAAGGTTTATTTTTAACCGTTGTTATTTACTTTCTGCGATCGAGAGTTTTCGGAATTCTTTACCAAGATGATCCAGAGAAAGTGAACCTTTCCGCATACGACCGGCAGCAGATTTTACACCATTTTCAGCCCATTTTGTGTTATCAACTTTCATCGATTCCACCAATTCAACCATTTCACCAAATACCACTTTTGAAGTACGTTCACCATCAGACATAATAAATCTCCTCTTTTATTTCATTTAAAAACAATTTAGCCCAATGCTAAATTCCAATAACCTACACAAACATAAAATTTGTATTTATAATTTGTTAAACCTAACTTAGATTAGATCCTTGTATAACATCGACAAAATGTAAATTCATTCATCTCACCAAATAATTCTGGATCAAATGTTGAATGTTTATTACATTTATACAAAGATTCTTGGGTCATAAAAATATCAATGGTTCTTGGAGACGCCCATTCTTGGTTTCTATAACCTATTCTCATTGGGGTATGTGAATACTTTTTCAAATATTGAAAACTGCCACCAAATAATAAATTATTCAAACTCCAATATTCTTCAGCTCCATATCCCAACATTTGATAATCTATATTGATATCCATAAGCCGTCTTGCAATTCTACCCATGTTATCTTCAATTACAACAATTTCAGTACCAGGTCGAATATAACCACACATAGCATATTGTGCATAATCAATATTACCATTCTTCGATAAACATCGATTAAATATAATTCTTTTTGGTTTGGATTTTCTGTGTTCTTTTAGTATTTCATCAAAGTCTAAATATTTTAAATCGCTTATTTGTGTCTGTATACCATCACATTCTAAATAAACACCTTTTTTATGTATATCTGTATTATATTTTATATCGCCAACCGGAATCATACCCGAATGATTTGCCAAACTTAAATTTTTATCAAACACCAATGATAAAATAAAATGCGGATACCCATTTATATTAACACCTGTTTCAATAACTTCAACTTTTTTAATAATACCTTCTATTGTATTCAATGGGTATAAAAAGTAATCGACAGTATCAACGGAGGTCCAGACGTGATGAAGATCAACCATATCATCACCGCAACTCAATATCTCAAGCGCATTTCGTTTTAAATTTTCATCCATACAATTTCTTTTTGAACATTCATCAATTGCATAGGCCAATCTTTTATAAATCTTGTTCATCTCGGGTAATGCTAATAATAAATGCCGAGCATGATTACTTTTAAATATATCATATAATTGATACTGTATATCAAATAAATGCTCACCAACCCGAGATAAAATCATAATATCGTTTGTTTCTTTACTACATGCATTTCTTGCAAATCTGGTGTATGTTTCTTTAACTTTATCCAAATGGCCGCCAATAAAATAATCATCAGGCTGAATGACTTCAACTGGTATACCTTTATATTTGAAATATCTTTCTCCTTCATCTATAATATAATTTGGCCCCATTCCGATAGTTTTAATTTTCTGGTCACTGTCAGTTTTTAAAAGATTGGCTTTATTAATCATCTCAAAAAAGTATTCGGTATAATTCACTATTCCAATCCCCCGTATCCTGAAAATATAGTTGAGACATCATAACCATTTTTAACAATGTACCGCAATACAGTTTCTTTTGTAAATCCAATAATTGGGCATTCTAATGTTATTTTGCGACTGCCATTTATTTCCAGGAGATTATTTAAACGAACTACCCATTCTTGATAACAATCAGGAAATAAGTTTACTCGATCTGAATAATCTGCACCATACCATATTTTTGGAATGTTTGACGATTCGCAAATGGAAGCTGCAATTGACATAAACATTAAATTACGACTTGGTACATGCATTGGATGTACATTTTCATATTGATCTGATAAACCTTCGCATGTTAAACCGCTTTCTACATTTAAATTTCCAATTTTTACAATACTTATATTTTGTTCATCGATTGAATTTTGTTTCTGTAAAAATTGAAGCGCTACATCTAATTCCTTTTTATGTAATTGACCATAATCAATTAATAAATAAAGAGCTTCCATTTCCATTTTTTTGGCCAGGTCAAACATCATAACACTATCAGCACCACCTGAAAATAAAATAACAACATCATATTTTTTCGGCATTGTCATATTTACATTACTTGATTGCATTCATATCTCCTTTAAGCAATTTACATTTTAGTTTATTATATGTTATAAATTCATGAGAATCATTCCCAGGAAGGAATTATTATTATATATATTAATTATTGAAAAGAAAAAGATTTATAAAATTTCTTACAAATAGGGGATAAATTTATGAGAATAGATTTAATTAGCAATGCAATATTACAATTATTTATAATCGGCGCGTTTTACGGAGGTATAGCGCTAATTGACAAATTGGGTGAAACCATGGCTGTACGAAAGAAGTCCAGCTATGAAAAAGCAACATTTACAGAAAAACTATGGTTGGTTTTTGTGCAATATAGCATAACTACCATAGTGGTACATGTATTTTAACATTTAACAAAAGGAGAAAAATATGTCTAATGCAATGATAAATCTAGGAGTGTGTCCGAAAAGTTGGGTGTGGGGGGTTGGTTTAATTGTATTTTTGTGGGGGGTTCGTGAATTGACCCCTGAAAAATATAAACGAATTAAAAAATTCATGAAAATTGGCTTGGTATGGGCCGGATTAATTGTTATATTTACAAATCCGTTTGTAAATATAACAAAGTGTGATTCACCAGAAATCACACAGCATATTGTAAAAAATCAGCCAATGAGTAAAGTTGAGATGGGGATTGCTTATATCAGACCCTATCAAACTTATTCATACAAAGGCTTCGAAGTAAAAATCGATAGGCAATTATTTGTTGACTCGGGACTGACAGATTTGGAAAGGGATGTTTCGGGCCGTTATTTGGCTAGAGCTTTTCAAATTAATGAGGAGGGGGTGATGGGATTATACCTCGGTGGTCAACTCATTGAGGACGATGGAAATTTGCTATTAAATTCTCGCAATGGAAAAGGTCGAAAAATAAATATCGACCTTGATGATGAAAGAAAATCTGTCGCATTATGTGACAGATCGTTTGTCACAAAAAGCGACATACCAAAAAGTTTAAAATTTGTGGAGATAAAAGATCTCCACATCACAGTAAATGGAGATACCGTAATGGTACTTTCTGGACAAGTGCCATTTATCAAAATCAGCCCAAGTAGTGAATGGGTTGATTGGGAAAAGATCTAAAATTGAACCGGTTGTATATTTATTTATGCAACCGGTTCAATTCAATAATCTTTTCAATCAACCTTACGACATAGCTTCCACAACCTTTTTTTTCGGAAATTGCAAAATCAAAATCAACGGCATTATCTACACCAATATCTTTTAAAACCCCAACCATTTCATCTCTTGAATAATTCCACCATTCGCCAGCATGAGTTGGGAGAGGAGCGTGGTTTGTGTCGCTCAAAACTCTTAAATGAGGACAGTTTGGCTTAACCAAACAATGAGATATGACTTTACATTTTGCCACGATTAAACTCAATAATTCAAAAAACATAATTCTACATTTGTTTCTTTCAATATAATAGTTGCAATATTAAAAGAATCCCCCCATCGTTTAAGTTGTTCTTCAGTGGGTTGTAATGTTACAACCCGTTTAATTCCGCATTGGGCTATTTTAGCTGCACAGTTTGAACATGGTGGAAACAATACGTATATTGTGCACCCATCCAAATTCTGATTAGCAAATAATATTGCATTTTCTTCGGCATGGATTACAGCAGCATATTTAAATTCCCGCATTTCATAACGCTCGTTGGAATCATCAACGCCTTTTGCAAATCCATTATAACCAACACTAATCACCCTATTATCAGAGTCAACAACAACAGCGCCAACTTTTGTCGAGGGATCTTTCGACCATGACCCCACTAACTTCGCCATATCCATAAATCTTCGGTCCCATTTTTCAATCATCATTTCACCATATAATTAAATGCATTAAATCTCGGTATATCTTCTAATTTTATTTCTGCACATCTTAAACCTTTTTCAGACAAAGAATTGGGGCATATATACATTGCCTTACTTTTCATATACCCCAGGTTAATATTTGGAATATTTTTATCTGAATTCTTTTGATTTACAGTTAAATATCTCTTTGTATCCTGGTTATCAAACATGGCTCTTTCGATTATATACAAAGCCCTTTCAATATCAGTTTTATTAACAAAAATTATATGTAAATAAAAACCATTAACACCATCAAAATATATTTCTATATCATTAATACTGGGATGCCTCAAAAACAAATCTGATAAAAATTGACAAACAACAAACATATTATTTAAATTGGCACATTCCAAAGCTATTACAAATTGACGATCTAATTGATTCACATTTGAATATATAGAAAGTGTTTCATCATCAATAATTTTATTAAATATCCTACGATTAGAAAGCATAATGGGTTTACCTTTAACATTATAAACCCAATCTCTTTCATTCACCTTTGGAAATTTCATTAACGCAACTGTCTTGTGTTGTGTCTCCAAAAGTATATCTCGTTGAACTTTTTTATAATAGTTTTGAACAACACCGCTTGTTAAACCATCCGGGTAATAATTATTCTTTATCAAAATCCGGTTGTCTGCCATTTTCTTTTTTATCTCCTTTTAATATGAACATCCTTCAAAAATATTATCCCTAACTTTATATGTGATATACATAAATAAATTCCCGTCAGGGGTTATGCTTTGACGCTGTATTACTATACTTCCATATTTCTTTGTCAAATAATTAACTAAATCATTTTTCTTTCTTTCATTTGATACCTTAAACTCACCATGGTTTTTCATAGCACACCTAAGATAATTAAGATTAATTATTCAATTACTTTTTTCAATTCTAAATTTTCACGGTGAAGTTTTTCAATTTCAAATTTCATAGATTGTATTAATTGTTTGATATCTTGGCATGTTGTCAATCCATATAAATCAACATTTTGCATCCGCAATGTTTCCAATACACGCATCGTATTATCAACTTTCTTTTCATTTACAGCCATCCACGCATTTCGTGTGTCACTCATCTTTACACCTCTAATAAATCAATCATTTGATTAAATACGATTTCTGATTTCACATTAAAATCAGAATCTTCAATAAATTCAACTTTTGTATCATAGATATTATAAGTTTTAGTATGTAAATCTTTTTGATTCCCCCATTGTAAAACTGGGGTCCCCAAAATTAAAGATATATTGGGAATTGCAGACTGTGACCCGATTGTATAAAATGCTCTTTTTAAAATTTCCATTGTTACCCCAAATAATGATGTATTATTTTCTTGGGGGATATAATTTATATCTAAATATCTATTCATTTCATCTTCAACTATTTCGCCAGTTTTTCCACAGATGACAAATTGATATTTAGAATACAATGGACTTAACCAAATCATATCATATAGCTCATCCCAATAAGGCCAATTTCTCTGAAAATTAGCTCGATAGCGAGGTGCTAAAACGACAATTTTTCTACCATCTAAATATGGTTCAATTATATTTCTATTATTATGTTGTGGCATATAAAAGAACGATCTTTGACGAATTGGGAATTGGTCTTTGTTGCAAAATTGATTGTTTGATGTATCTGGTTTTATATGCTCAATTATTTCATAATCTTCACTTACGTTTTCGATTAACTCATTCTCAATCAATTCCTGCATTTCAGGTGTAAGTCCAGTCATTCTAAAACAATCAGGGAATAAACCACCAACCATTTTAACATTTAGCGGTATAAATTCATCTGCATGATTTCCATATATATCATATCTATCACGCCGAGTACAAACAATAATTTTACATTTTGGATTAGCTTTTATTTTTTTAAACACATAGGGCGCAAATCTAAAAAATTCCCAGAATAATTCACCATAACAAGGGCCAATCAAAATCGCATCAGGTTTATCTACCAATTTTGACACCTCGGATTATCTTTAATTTCATTATAAAAATCATAAAAAGTCATATCTTTAATTTTTTTATTTTCTTCTTCAAACCGAATATTTTTTAAATCTAATTTATCTTTAGTCAACACATTGCAAACACTACCTGAATAAATTGATCCGGTATGTAAAGCCATAATATGATGAATTGCCAAAGAATATTTTTTACCATGTGTAACTTTTTCTATCTGTCTCCAATAATTTTGATCATGTTTTTTATTTATACCTTGAACTAAAGAACAATCCAAAAATCCTATATCTCGAAAGAATGTAGGTTTCAATATCCATAAACCACTTCCACCATGAACACCAACATCACAATCAAAATTTCCAACTTTAATTGTTTCTTTTCTATCAGATACGCCACCTGGGCATTGGGTTACAATATGTATATTTTTATGTTTATCAAGTTCTTTGATTACAGATACGGCCGCAGCATCCCAACCAGGTGTTACAATCATATCATTATCAAGAAGAACTAATAAATCAATATTATATTTATCTGGATCCTGTTCGTGGTCTCGTCCAAATTCATTAAAAGCGCATACTTTTGAAAAACAATCAAATGTCGAAGCAGCTGAGTTCATAACAAATTTTGTTATTATATCATACCTAAACATTTTCAAATAATAATCAACATGATCTTTAAGATGATGACTTGTTAAATTATCATATAAGTGAATTTGAAATGGTTGCTCTGTATGTTTGCTGATTGCTTCAATACATTTCTTTGTAATTTCAAGTCTATTTCGAACTGTTACACATATTTTAATCATGAATTTACCTTTCGATTAATGCTTTTATTTTTTCTGAAAATAAAGAAAAGTCCATTGAATTATAACAATTTGCAGTTTGTTGAAATGAATTTGGGCATGGTGCGTGCCCATGTTTGAAGCATGGAGCGCATATTATATTATCACAATTTATAAAATCACCATGTTTATATGTAGAAGATCTTATTTCACCTGGAAATGGCCCAAAGAAACCAAAATTTTTAGTACCAACCGATTCTGCAATATGAATCAAAGATGAATCTGTCCCAACACATAAATCGCAAAAACTAGCTAACGCTATTGTATATGAAATATTTTTTGAATATTTACAAAATACATGAAACATATTTGGGTTACAATTTGAAAATTCCTTTTTTATGACATGTTCCATCGGCATTTGATATTTAGGTAAATCTGTTATTATAATTCTATACCCCAATTCATTCACTAAAATCCCCATAATCTGCTTCCAGAATTTATAATGGGGTGTTCGTATAGGACTACTTGCCCTTAATTGCATAAGACATGTTTTTGTGCCTTCAATAATATTGAAGTCGTTTTCAAATATTTCCCGCACATAGCGAGTTAATTCAACATTTGGGGTTTGTACAGGGCTTAGTGCAGTTGGATATAAATTCAATCCCATCCATTTGCTAAATAAAATATAAGCATTATCGGTTTTCGCTTGTTCAGTTCTTTCGATGACACCTTCAAATGTTATATGATAATCACATTTATAGAGCATTGTAACAGGAAATGGTATATCAATAATCTGGTCAATACATTCCCAATCCTTAATCATGCATTGGTATTCAGGAGATGTTCCAAATATAATTTTACAGGTAGGATACCGTTTTTTTAAAAAATCTATATTTGGCTTAATAAATAATAAATCTCCAATTCCGCCAGTTCTCCAGATGAGCAATGTTTTATTATCTAAATTATGCCCGTTGTACTTTCGATAAACATTTGAAAATTTTACTTTGGCTGGTTTGAAGGCGGGTTTTTCGGTTTTTGCTTGGGTGACCATACTATTATACATATATAAAGGCATGACATACGAATTGCCTTTTTTATACATTTGAGCGCGATCTGAATTTCCTAACCCAAAAGTGTTATTGTATTTGGATTCAACGATAACCATGTTTGGGATATGTTTGTTTAATTCATCAATCGTTCTTATATTAGTTCTTGTGAGTACATCTTTCGACATGCCTAATTTTTTAAAATCTCTTTCAGTTGTGACATGTCCTCTCTGACGCGCAATATGTGTTAATCTTTTCACCATTTCACAATATTCCTATTATTTCGAAGATGCCATTGTTTTTATCATTAATCCATTTGCTACTGCTGTTAAGGGGTTTTTTGCCCGGCGTATTTCAGACAACTCAAATGGTAATTCATTCTTTTCAAACTCACTTTTAAATGCCTCAATAAATCCATTTGGAAGACTTGTGCCGCCAGATATAACAACCGGCAATGAATCATCTAAATCTAAATCTACCTTTTCTTCAAATTCTGTTATAATCTTTTTTACAACTGTAGCAATCATCGTTGAATAATAATATTCAATTGCTTCAAGAACTCGTCTAACTTTTTTATTTTTTTGATGGGTGAATCCTGTCACCATATCAAAATATTTTTCTTTAATATTTGTAACACGATTGGGTACCATATTAAGAGAATCAGCTACATTTTGGTCAATCCAATCACCGGATTGTTCAATTGAAAATTTTAATGTTTCAATTCCCTTATAGCTTATTGCACAGTTTACCATACCTGCACCGAATGATATACCTATTCCAGAAAATCGTTCCTGTTGACATTCAGAATATATAATTGCCATTGCTTCATTCAATGGAGTATTATTTACACCAATAGCATTTAAAATTCTCCCAAAAACTTTTTCATGGTATGTAATCGACCGACCAGAATCAATTGACTCAGCTGGAATTGAATACGTACAAAACGCTTGTTTCCCCGATATATCACCAATTAGATTTTTAATGACCAATGTTAATATCTCAATTGCATCGACTTCATCTGAAGAAATTACACCTCTCTTCATAGGTCTACGCACTTCTTGTCCAAATACATTTGAGAAATTAAAAGCATCTTGACCTATGACATATATCTTACCTTCTGAATCTTCAACATGTGATAATTCAGAAAAGTCAGAATCAGAAATTTCATCATCAATTGGGAGAAAAACATTTCTGGTTAATTTTATATCACCACTTTGATCTGATCTCGCACAAACCAAATTCATAGTTCCAACATCCAACCCTATAAACAATTTATTAGATTGTTGTGGCTGTGGCGCTTCAATTTTTTGATCAATATTATTAGATAAATCTTCAGGCATTATTTTTCTCCATTAAAATTATTTGTTGCTAAGTATGTCATTAATTGCATTAGCAGCATCATTTAAATTATCATTTGTAACATCTTGCTTTTGTGTTTGTAAACCATCTGATTTTATTTCCATATCAGAAATATCAATAAATGGAATAAATTCTTCAACTTTATCTTTAGGCTTTTTTGTGTGAGGCGTTGGTGGGAAATCAGGTGACGAAAAAATATGTGTTGAAGTTTCTTTATTTTTTATATCTTTTAATAAAGAAATAATTTCATCCAATTTTGAAGAATAATCCATATCATTATTTGTATTATTAATGCTTGGTTTATTTTTTCCAGATCTACTTTGCATTGTTTTAGGAGGCGCTTTTAAGCGAGTCGTTAAATCTGATAAAATATACCATTCATTTATATCTTGTTTTCTTAATTCGGATAATATTGTTAATAAAATACCTTCTGATATTTTCAACCTTGCCGGCGTTTTAACTTCAATATTCTTTTGCGGAACTCTGAATGTTAACCCTTTTGTATTAATTACAATAATCATTTTAAATCTTTGTAATTTTTAGCGAAGTACGCTTCTTCAATTGGTTCATTAACATCATTGGGTTTAATATTAGATGTTATATTAAACACCTCTGGATTCAATCGTTCTTTGATTTTTACAGCAAACTTTTCAAGAGCTGTTTTTAAATTTGGAATAGCAAAAAATCCCAATAGTGTTTTTTGTAATTCGCTAGATGTAGCTAATAAAGCCTGACTTGAAAATGATATCCATTGATAATTGTCATGTTCAAATGATAATTTAACTTCACCTGTTTCATCTAAAATTTTACAAACCCAATTTTCTTGTATTGATAATTTTATAATTCTATCTTTTTCTTTTTGAGCATAGCAAAACGTATCTAAATAAAACAATGGCATAACCTTCAAACCAGCTTCTTCAAATACTTCTCTTTTTAAACCATCTAATAATTTTTCACCTGGTTCAACTCCACCACGCGGAAATTCCCAGTGGTTTGGCCAATGATCATCGGCTGCCCGTTTAATCAATAATACTTGCACATTGCCTTCACGTATACGAAAAACAACACCACCACCAACTCTTTTTATTTTAGCCCCATCTTCAACTGCCTGTTTATACAGTGGGGTATCCTTCACGTTCATATATATATACCTCTATTACATCGCTGTTTGTAAAATATTCAGAGTTATTAATTATATCTATTGTAATGCCTTCTGGTTGAACATCCATAATCCAATAATGAATATATGGATCCAATTCACCATATTTCGTATCAATAAATATAACATTATCCTCATTAATATGTTCTGGAACAAATATTGTTAATTTCTCCAGTATTTCATCAGATTGTGTAATCTCATAATAAAAAGATTCAACTTTTTTAAATCCAGACCGAGCTACAATCTCAGCTGAATCTGGTAGATTAACCTGTGCATTGTGAGATGTGGAATCCATACCAGTTTCAAATGATAGTTTTGTGTGATCAAATGATTCAAAATCACTTATTTTTTTAGGCGTCACCATCGAAACATTAGCTGAAATATTAAGTGAAATATTATTATACATATAATCACTTTGTAACAATAAATACCAAGGTAGTTCAACCTCATAACGAATGGAACAACTTAGCCGCCATTCAGCTAATTTTTCAGCAGTTCCATAGCGATTACTCCCATCATTCATCCCAGTTAATGTAAGAGATGCATGATGAGAATACGGAATAACCAATTCATTTCGATTTGTTGTTCGAACTAAATAATTATATAAACCAGCAGACCCCCAATCAGGTTGATATGTCTGGCCGGTTACTTCATTTTCATATGTATAATTTAAAAATTCTTCTGGCATAATTATAAATGATGTATAATCCTTTGGATATATTGGTCGATCCAACCCACCAAATATTTGATACATAAACATTTTCATGTCACAATATTCATAAAATGAATTAAGTAACATAATTATTTCAATTTCACCTTGCACTCTTGAAAAAGCAGGTGTAACTAAAACCTGCTCATCTTTATAAATCGGATCATATATACGAGCAAGTCGAACAGCACCATTTCCCAAATTCGGATATCTAAAAAGTTGTTTTCCTCCGGCATCAGCCTCAGCCATTGTAAAATCGCCAGTTGGATTTAATATAATGGCGGGGAGGTTAGGCATATCATGTTCATTATCCCCGTATTGACTTTTCTTATTTATATACTCAACGGCTTTGTCATAAGTTCCAATAACCCTATGACTAAACCGAGGATATAAATAATCTGCCATATAAGTCAAAACCCCATCATAAAAATGGGCAAATGAATTATGTATAAAAAAATAATTTTCTTTCATGTTTATTCCATAACTATTGGAGGCTGATCATATGTTACGACCACGGGTGGTCTTAATACACCAGTCTCTGTTAAATATATGCTTTCGACAAAATCAAAACTATTTGATGTAGACAACTGAATGGCCCCAGTTCTTACAATTTTTTTACTATCATATCGATCTATAAAACAACGCTCAACAATGAGAAATAAATATTCATTTGTATAATCGGTTAACGTATACCCTTGAATATTTATAAAATCCTCAACCTGTTTTTCTGAGGTTAAATTAATCCTGGCAAGTGTAATCGTCTCATTCATATTCATGATTAATGTATCATCATAATTTGATTTGATTTTCTTAACCTGATTTTGAATATCCAAATTTTCACTTTTATATGAATGTAAATTCATAAATAATTGACAAAATTTAGATGCTTCAATGTTTTTAAACATTTGAATTTTTGTTGAACAATCATTATTTGTCATTGATGCAATTGGTTTAATATCAAATAATACGAAATATGATTTTGTATTATAAAATATTCCAATATCATAAAATCCATCAAGAAAGTGTACTCTCATATTATGACTTCGATTAAATGCTTTTCCTAAAGTAAGTGGCATATTCTTATTCCTTTATATGGATTCAAACCAATTCTGTGTTTTAACTTCCAATAATTCTTCATTTTTTTCATTCAACATATTGATTATATCTTGCCATGTATGAGGATTATTTTCTACATCATACTTATATTGGATATAATTTTTTGTTATATTATTTCTTAAATTTGTTTCTGGTGTCCAACACATTAACGCACTTAATGTAATCCTGGGAAATTCTGAAATATTAAAAGGAAAAGTTTTAACATCAAAATCTTTAGTTACATCAAATTGTTGTAACCAATCCATAAACGGACGAAGCATATTTTCATTTGCAATTGCTTCCATATTTTTATTATCTTTTGAATAAGCCTTCAAATACCTATATGGGCCGCTAATCGATTTTTTTGTTGTAATTTTTTGATCATTATTAAAATTGGTTGGTGGGGGCAAAGTCTGAGGGTTTGTTATGTTGGGTGGTTCAACGATTGGGCCGTCTAATATTGATAAATCCACATTACCCATTGATGTATAGGTAGTTCTTAAAAAATCGAAAGCTTCATCTTCTTTCGTAATTTTAAAATTATGACAAATCCCAACAAATTGTTTAAAATCCATATGTTGATTGGATGGCAAATTTTCAGCTTCAAATTTGATTATCTTATATATTTGTTCCAAATTTAAATTATTATCATAAGGTAATACTATTTGTTTATCCGCAAATAGCATATTAGATTTGTGACAAATATCAATTTTATTTTGTAAATTAATTGTGGTTATATCATTTAAAACTTCCGTTATATGTTTATCACAATTGTTTATATTTATCTTAGCCATTGAATTTTCTTTAAGATATTCATCATATTTTTTAAAATAACCATCTTCAATAAAACTTTTTAATTTAGTTTTAATGACTCCAACGACTATGTTAAAATTATTAATTCCTGAATAAGCCAATACACTATAAAAAAGTGGAGAAAATATATCATAAATAAAATTAAGAACTACAATTTTTCTATTTACATCTTTCCCTGCATTTTGTTGTCTATCAAAATTAATTAAAGTTTGTAAATATGCGACAATTGCAATAAATTCATATGCAGAATCAATCAAACTAGAGGTCGGTGCAGTTGTATTAATTGTATAATGGTTAACGATATGCCTATCCATATAACCATTTTTTATATTACCAACTCTTTCTTTCTGCCAAGCCAGGGTACACATATAATATAAACAAATAAAATCTTCCTCAATAATACCAGGTAATGTCTCACACCCAATAATTGATTTCATTACATCATGCGCACCTTTCAAAATTTCTACAGTTTTATCACCGCGAAAATCAGAAATCATATTTTCAAATAATTCAATACCTACACCATCTTTTTTAAACCGACTATGTATCTTACCACGCTGGATCGTCGTTGTCGGTAGAGCTTCGACGTCCAGCCTCTTGGGGTTTACATCTAATTCGATAGAATCAAGATTCGCCCCCAAATTATTTTCAAAATCATTTAATAAATTTTTTGTTTCCTGAACTTCATCTACTGGGCATACTTCATCTATACCAATCCAAGCATCCTTTAATTTTTCACTTGTATTACATGTATCATCATTCTGATCTATTATTTCAGAATGATCATCATTTAGTTTTAAAACTTCAACAATATCACTTTCTGAATAATTATCATTTATATTAGGTTTTATTTCTGGTAATGGTAAATCTGAATTATCAGGTCGATTTTCAACCGTGCCTAATATTGTATTGCCTCCAAATTTTTCGATAGCTTGATTAATGCCAGCAATAATAGATTGAGATTGTTGAATCTGAATTTTCATGAACTCCTGATTTTCCAGCATTATTCGGCTATTATCAAATAATGATTCAAAATTTATCATGGTAATAATCATACTTTCAAGCTGTCTTCGAAAATATGTTTCAAACACCATTGCTGGAATAGGACAAAATGAATAATCTGTATGACTATTCATTATTGATATTAATATATTATTCGCCCCAGTCTTTTTAGAAACACGAAATCCCATAACCAAATCTGTATCATAAGCACGTCTTTTAATTGTACTATTATCTATATAACGATTAGAATTAGAAGTGGCTTCACGAATCGAATCCATTAATTCAGCAAATTCAGTTTTTGTTAAACCAAATTTTTTATAGCGTGCGGGATGATCTTTACCCAAACCGTTATTTAAAATTTCAAATCTAAATTTCAATTCACCCCACTTATTATTAAAATCACCAACAATCTTTCTTGATTTAGATGCGACAATTTTTAAGGAACATCCTGTATCGTATGTATCATCTACATAATTAAAGATTGTCATACTCGCTGTCTGATATTCACCGTACACCGTCAAATTCATCAATATTCTCCTTTCTCAATGTAATTTATATATACCGCTTTTTTATTATTATTATGTTAGGGTTTCGTATGATCTAAACCTCAATCAAAATTTCTTAAAAAATTCTAATCTTGCCCCCACCGGGAACGATTGGAGCGCGCTCTTAATTAAATCATTTAATAAAATATCTTTAAACAAGATCCGATACTATTCTTATGCTCCTATTTATTCATCTTTTATAGATATCTTAAATTAAGAATAAAGTTTTTTAAATATTGGTTTTAAATAAAACATTCCAAATAATCTGATGATAAATCTCCAAGATCAATAAATGTTCTATATTAAAGATATTATTATACCAGCTACTTATTTAATAAAAATGATTTATTGCAAAAAGAAGATAAAATTTCTT